>Ga0247814_10000322_pt1 | contig 40706 bp, 38 predicted proteins | sample UWRJL179409R1_FD_179947 | JGI IMG/M metagenome (GOLD analysis project Ga0247814, IMG submission 179947) | Plant litter microbial communities from Arlington Agricultural Research Station in Wisconsin, United States - UWRJ-L179-409R-1 | ecosystem: Environmental > Terrestrial > Plant litter >... | reverse complement strand
GGGTTGCCGCCGTATTCCGAAGGGATGACCATCGAAAGCCCCCTGTTTGCGGATTTAAAAATAGAAGTGGATGATATTTTTCATAAGGTAGAGTAAGTAAGATAAAAAGCATAACATCTGAATTTTGTATCTTCGTTCATCATGAAAGCCGAAGAACCCATCATATCATATAATCAACTGAATCCCGAAGGTTCCTATACCTATTGGGATTATCTCAAATGGCAATTTACCGACCGAGTTGAATTAATCCGCGGGAAAATCTTTAAGATGAGCCCAGGTCCTAATGTTTCTCATCAACGGGTCAGTCGCAAGTTATCACTAGTAATATTTTCCCTCTTTGATAATAAGCCTTGCGAAGCTTTTGATGCACCTTTTGATGTACGCTTACCCATTCCGAATGAGAAAAAAGATACGACGGTGGTACAACCAGACTTTTGCATCATCTGTGATGCCAGCAAATTAGATAATGGGCGGGCTTGCAATGGCGCACCCGATTTAGTGATGGAGATACTGTCGCCAGGTAACAGCAAGCATGAAATGCAAACCAAATTCAATTTGTACCAAGAAAGCGGCGTAAAAGAATATTGGATTATATCCTCCGCCGAAAAAACGATATGGATTTATGTGTTGGTAAATGGTTCATATATCGGATTGGCTCCTTTTGTTGAAGATATGATGGCTGAAGGACGGTTATTCCCTGAATTGAAAATAGCAGTAACAGACATATTCCACAAAGTAGACTAAACAAAAAACTCCCGCCAAAGCAGGAGTTTTTCTAATATCTAACGTCTAAAATCTAGATCAGAACCTATGGATAACCTCAATCTTCACATCCTTCAATTCCATACGTGTTTTCTCTAAGTCTTCGGTAAAGCCCAGTAGATAACCGCCGCCACCGGAGCCGCAAAGTTTTAGGTAATAGGTTTCCGAATCGATTCCCTGTTGCCATACACGTTGGTATTTCTCGGGAATCATCGGATTCAGGTATTCCAATAAGAATTTCGATAATTCTTTTACGTTGCTCAACAATTCTTTTACCTCACCCTTCAAAAAGGCTTTGATACAGTTGTTGTTAAAAGGAATCATTTCCTTACGTACCAAACTGGTAAAACCTTCCTCGCGACATTTGTCTAAGAAAATGTTGACCATCGGTTGCGTTTTGCCCGGATTCCCCGTGTTGATTAAGAAGATACCGCGGTTTCCGTTGGCTTCGGTAGTCGCCGGCATGTCCACCTGGTCAATGGAAGTTTTGCTGTTGATGAGCAAAGGTTCCTGCAAGTAGCAAATCAGCGGATCGATACCGGAGCTGGTGCCGTGGAAATAAGATTCCATCTGGGCGAAATAACTTTTCAGCTCGATGATTTGGTCTCCGGAAGGATTTTCTTCGTTGAAGATCTTGTCGAATGCATAACGGTCATAAAGAGCCGCCACCAACGCACCGGAACTTCCAACGCCAAAACCTTGCGGAATGGTGGAGTCGAACAGGATACCTTTTTCGATATCGCGTTCAAAAGCATCGATGTCAAACTTAAATTTGAAGGCATTCGCATCAACCTTTTCGCGAAGGAAAAGAGAATAAGCCTTTAAGTGCTTATTGGATTCTTTTGCATCTTCTTCCGAAAGGTTACGGGTTTTGAATGTCAACTTCCCCTTGAAAAAATCAAATGGAATAGTCAACCCCATGGAATCATGGATGATACTGTACTCTCCGAAAAGGAGAATTTTGGATTTGAAGAACTTTTTGGCCACTATTATACTTTATAAAAGTTTATTAGTTCATGCGCGTGGGGCCTGTTCCAACAAAATCCCTGATTAAGGAATTCGGAGGCAAAGATAGGGAAATTTCTGTTTCCAAAAACTTTTCTACTTTTTCCGCTTCCGCTTCGGGGTAAAGCAGGTGTATATTGGGGCCGGCATCCAACGTGAAGCACACGCGGGTACCGGTTTGCTTACGGAATTCCCATATTTTTTCGATGAATTCCAAGGTTTTTGGACGCATCAATATAAAATACGGATCGCTCGTCATCATCATGGCATGTAAGGTCAACGCCTCGGTTTCCACAATTTTGCAGAAGGTGTCGAAATCGTTGCGTTTCATGGCCTCGAATAAGTCTACGATATTTTTGTTCGCTTGCTCTATGCGGGCATCGGAGAACGGATTGGTATCCATCAACGCATGGCCGGCACGGCTGGAAACACTTTTTTCGCCCGGATCGCAGATAATCACGGTATCCTTGTAGGTAAAAAATTCCGGGTCGATGCCATCCACCAGGGGAGAACCGTACAGGTTAGATGTGTATTCGTAGCCCGGCGCGTTTACCTCGCCCCAGCTTACCAAGCCGCCATATACGGAGCGGCAGGCACTACCAGAGGCAAGACGTGATAGGTACGAAGCTTTCTGGCCGAATTCTTCGTCGGTTTGCAACGTCCCGAACATTTCTTTTTCCATTTCGCATACGCAAAGGCACAAGGCACTCATGGCCGAAGCCGAGGAAGCAATACCCGCGGAGTGCGGAAAAGTGTTGTGCGACTGGATCGTCAATTTAACCTGCCGCAGGTACGGATGGTTATCCGCGATGCTTTCCAGGAATTTTTCGATTTTTTTGGCGAATGCTTCGTTCGGCTTTCCTTCAAAGTAAAATTCAACCTGTACCTTGCCCGCATCGGAATAGGCATATTCCATCACGGTTTCGGTATGGCATTCGGACAGCGTGAAGCTCACCGAAGGGTTCATCGGAATTTGTACCTCGCGTTTGCCCCAGTATTTTACCAAGGCAATATTGGAAGGACTGCGGAAAGTGATCTTTCCGGGAATACATTCGTGCGGCATGAGGCTGAGTGAAGCGGATGCTTGTATATCCATAATAATTTACTCAACGTTTGGGGCGGCAAAGGTATGTGTTTTTTGTTTAATTCAAATAGAATATCGGTAAATCTCCTTTCACGCCGTAAGCAGGATTGGTAAACCGTATTCTCTTTAAAGATTTTGCGAAGGTCTTTTAAAAGTTCGCATTGGGGTCGGCACAAAATAGCTTAATTGAAATCAGCCATAAACGTAGGGAGATTACCCTTCACCCCAATAACGGAATCCAACGCGTTTTTCATCTGTGATGATATGCTGGATTGCATATTTTCCCTAAAATATGCATCCATCGCCACCTCTTCGCCGGAAATGGTGCCTGAATTCATGGCGGTAAAGTGTAGTTCATGTTGTACCCGTTTTGTTCCTACATTATATACATAGATGGTGGCGGAAAAAAATCCCGGTGCATACTGCTGTTGCCCATTGGCAAAAATTTGCCATTTTGATTTTTCCTTCACCTTCAAAGTCAAAAAATATTTGGCGTTGTTCACCATGTCCATCTGGAACTTGGCGCGGGTAAATTGTTCGAGCAAGTAACTCGCCGATGAATCTGTTTTCTGGCATTGGGCAATGAATTTGCTTTTGTTCAACGCATTGGCCGCTTGGTGTAAATCCATTTCGGACACGAATGTATTGCCCATGTCTTTCTCGCCACGGCAAAATTGGCTGCTGACGATTACGGCGTTTACTTCTTCATGCTTCCTTAATTCGTGCTTATCGTAGAAATCTTGGTTTTCGTTGTATGGTGGCTCAAAACATAACTTATCCATGATGGGCGACTTGTCCGAAACCAATAAATCCATGAGGTAGGTTTCATCGGCCAGACGGCAGAGGTCCTCGTAGCGGCTTTCGTATTCTTTGTAGCGTGGTGAGTCTTTGAACTCGGCGTATTCTTTTTCGAAGAGGGCTTTATCTTCTTGGTTCTTCTTATTCTGTGAGGTTGGTTGTTTGCCTCCGCATGAAAAGAGGATAAGGGACGTAAGGATGACGAGGCTGCCGGGTATTTTGTGCATGAATAGTGTTATTGGTACAATGTAAGAATTGACTTATGCAATAAACAGACCGGCAAACAAAAAAACGGAATGATATTGGTCTACACACATCTAATATCTGATGTCTAACATCTAATATCTATTTTTACACCGTGAAAGATTCCATCCATCCCATATATTTCGATGCCGCCAACCTGACGGATATACTGAAGCGCCTGGCGATTCACGGAAAAACCTATTCGTCCGTATTCATCTTGGCGGACAAGGGCATTCCGCAACATGCGCGCCAGTCGTTTTTGGGCGGGGCGGACGAAAAAAATATCTTGGTATTGCCCGGCGGCGAACCCGTGAAGACGATATCGACCGTCGAAGCCATCTGGCAGTTTTTGTTGGACGCCAAGGCCGACCGCAAAGCCTTGCTGGTCAATTTGGGCGGCGGTGCCGTGTGTGATGCCGGCGGGTTTGCCGCATCCACCTTCAAACGTGGGATAGATTTTGTGCACGTGCCCTCCACGTTGTTATCCATGGTGGATGCCTCCGTGGGCGGCAAAACGGGAATCAACGTGGGCGGAATCAAAAATACGGTGGGCACCTTTACCATGCCCACGGCCGTATTTATCTACCCCAATCTGTTGGATTCGTTGCCCCCGCGCGAAATGCTTTCCGGCTACGCAGAGATGATCAAGCATGGTTTGGTGGCCAATGCATCCCACCTCGAAAGCGTGCTGGGTCATTTCTCAACCACGGAAATCCCTTCCGATACCTGCATCCGCGATTCCATCCATATCAAATCGGCCATCGTGGGGCGTGATCCTTTGGAAGAAGGCGAACGCAAGCTGCTGAATTTTGGCCATACCATAGGCCACGGGTTAGAAAGCCACTTGGCGGAAACGGAAGGGGCGGAAATATTACATGGGGAAGCCGTAGCCGCGGGCATCGTGGTGGAAATGTATCTCTCTTCCAGATTGTCCGGCTTTCCGGTATCCACAGTCGAGCGTTTCCGAGACAGGTTGGCCCCGCTCATCCGGCATGTGCATATTACCGTGGAAATGATTCCCGCCATTCTGGAAAAAATCTCCAACGATAAAAAGAATACCGACCAAGAAATAGGCATTACCTTACTGAACGAACACGGCGCCGGCGTCTGGGGCAAGACCGTATCGAGGGAAATGGTGGAGGAAGCCCTGTTATATTTTATTCATAGATAACAGTTCCCGTGTCTAACAAATACGCCGCGCACGCCGCACTTTTACTCGTCAATCTGTTATACGGCATCAATTTTTTGGTGGCCAAGGAAGTAATGCCCGCCTATATCGGCCCTTCGGCATTCATCTTTATCCGGGTTTCGTGTACGCTGGTATTGTTTGCATTGTTGTTCTTCACCATCACACGCGAAAAAATCGAACGCTCGGATATCCCGCGTTTCATCATTTGTGCCTTGACGGGCGTTACCATCAACCAACTGTTGTTTTACGAGGGGCTGAATTATACCACGCCCATCAACGCGGCGGTTATCTTCACCTCCAATCCCATCCTTACCCTGTTGGTTTCGGCGGTAATATTAAAGGAACGGCTCACATCCAAAAAAGTTGTGGGCATATTGATAGGCGCCGTAGGGGCGGTATCGCTCATCCTGTTCTCACGGGGCGGGTTGAGTTTTGGTGGAAATACCCAATTAGGTAACCTCTTTATCATCATCAACGCATTGTCGTACGCCATTTATTTGGTGATGGCCAAACCGCTGATGAAGAAGTATAAGCCGCTCACCGTCATTACCATGAATTTTTTTATGGGTTGGTTTTTTGTTACGCCTTTCGGCTACGGGCAGTTTACCCAAATCCAATGGGAAACCTTTACGCCTTTTGTATGGGGCGCACTGGCTTTTACGGTGCTTGGCGTTACGTTCATCGCTTACCTGTTTAGCATTTTCGCGTTGAAAAAGTTGACGCCTTCGCAAGTTTCCATTTATGTGTACGTACAACCTGTAACCGCTGCGCTATTGGCTATTTTTCTGGGTAAAGATCATTTTACGCCAGAGCTGATTATTTGCTCTATTTTAATTTTTATCGGCGTATATCTGGTGATAAAAGAGTAGTTTTTATTCAAAATGTACTAAGGAATTACCGAAAGCTCCAACGTTTGTTTATGATACTGGAGTTTAAAGATAAGCGGTATATCAAAACATTCGCTGGTGCAAAGGCGCCCCAATACGTTGTAGGTGATTTTAATGTAATTATTTTCATCGGTAATGCGGTCAACCGTAAAGCGGGCAAGGAAAGGACTTGTATTAATGATGCCGGCGGCAAACATTAAATAGAATAATTCCTCCGCCGATAAGGTGTTATATTTTAGTGGTTTTTTTAGTTTTCCGAAAAGGGTGGGCGGAAAAGGATGGGTTACATCTACAATCTTCAGCCATTCAAAATAGGATGCATTCGCATAAACTGTGTCATTTTTAGCCAATATAAAAGGAGCAAAATTAGCTTTGCCGAGGTGTGTGAAAACGCGTTGCATTCGTATGGGTTTCCCTTTTGAACGGGGCAATGAATCGGTGGAATTGTAACGATTGTCTTCCCAATCTGCTTTTTGTTTCTCTTTGACTAAATGTTGCAAAAAAGAGCGGCTAATCTCAAATTTAGGCAGATAAATATGTTGCGGAAACAAATTATAAGCACCCAACGTGAATAAAACCAGCAATATAATACGTTTCATTATTCTTGGTTTTAAGTCGTTTATTTAGCCATGGTGTTATATTTAGCCAAATAAAAGTCGGATTGTTCCTTATTCCCCATTTCGTTATACACTTTGGCCAGCATATAAACAGCCTGTTTGTTGTTGGCGTCCAGTTTTAATATCTCGGCAAAGGCGTTGGCCGCTTCCTGCAGGCGTTTTTGTATGGCCAGGGAACTTCCGTAGTTCATCCACATTTCCGTATTGGAGGGGAATAAATCCAAGCCTTGCCTAAACGTTTTTTCCGCCATCGGATAATTTTGCATGCCGAAATAGGCGGCACCCATAAAATTATACGTGTTCTCGGTGGCTGCGCCTTGCGCTATCGCCATGTTATAATAGTGGATGGCACTGTCTGTCTGGTTGTTTTTGAAATAGGCATCAGCCAGGTTTCCATAGGTGGTTTTATCCGCCGGATTGATGGCTATGGCACTGCGTGTATGTTGTATCGACAAGTCGTATTGCTTCATTCGGTAATGGCATACGCCCAAGTTGACGTGCGACCCGAAATCGTTCGGATCTATTTTGAGTGCGGCATCAAAACAGGCAATCACCTTCGGGAGTTTTGCCTGCTGCTGGTTTACGTCTGCGGGAAGTGTGGCCATTAGGATGGCTGCCTTGTTGAATTGCGTGCGTGCGCTATGCTTGGCCACATCGGCATCGTGTACAAACAAGGTTTCGTTTGATTTCCAATCCGCATTTCGCGTAAAGGACATACCGGCAAACACCACCGCCACAAACACAAACAACCACAAAGCCGCTTTGGGGTATTGGCCGAAATTTTTTTCAAAAAAGAGTTGTGCCGCATATACCACCGCCAGGATGATACCCAATACGGGCGTAAACAATAGCCGGTCGCCCATCGTGGTGCCGATGAGCGTAAAAATATTGGTGACCAACGCAATGCTGATGAAAAAGAAAAGTATCCCGAAGGAAACCATCGCTCGGGTATTTCTACAGCGCCAAGCGAAAAAGAGCAAACCCGCGGTCAGGGTCAGTGCAAACCAAACCATGGGCGATTCCAGACCAACGCATGGAATTTGGTTAAAAGAATAATCATAGCTGAGTTGTAAGGGCAAAACCGTCTTCAATATATAATGGCCCAAAATGACGGTTCCGGTGGTCATCCTTTCCAACGGGCCGCAAGCCACCAATGAATTGTCGAGGTATGTATATGAAATACGTTGATCCGCCGAACCCAAAATGATGGATTGGTGTAAGGCCAACCAGGCGATTCCCGTGGCCACCAGCGGCAAAATATTCATCACCGCCTGTTTTACGGACAGTTTACGCACCAAAAAATAATATAAACCGATGATAGGAACGAACAGGATTCCCGCTTCCTTGGAGAGCAGGCAAAGCAGGAACAATCCGGCGGCCAGCAGGCGGTTGGGCCAAGTATTCATTTCCCTGGTCAGCATCACATGGAACGTGAGCAGGAAGAAAAGGAAACACAGGATTTCGTCGCGGCTTTTGATGTTGGCCACCACTTCGGTGTGGATGGGATGTACGGCAAACAATAACGTAACGGAAAAAGGAACCCAAACGGACATGCCAGGCAACAACTTTCGCATCACACGGAAAAGGACGACTATACAAACCGAATATAACAACACCTGCACCGCGTGGTGTATGAAAGGATTGTTGGGTGAGATGCTCCATTCCACCGCAAACATCACCAATGAAAGTGGACGGTAAAGCCCGGCATTGTTGCTCCAATACCCTTCCCAATAGTAGGTGGTGAAAAGTTTGGAAATGCCGCCTAAACCTTCCATCACGAAGCGATTTTTGGTGATGACGGCCTCATCATCCAGCACAAAACCGTGCATGAGCGTATTGGCAAACAATGCAAAGGCTATGATGCCCAGCAACCACATCAGTTTGGTCGATATATCGTTTGCCAGACTTGGAGGTGTCACAGTCTTGTTTGGCGCGGACTGACGGGGCGAAGGGTTTATTTTTTTATGAGCCATAATATGCGGGATGCCACAAATAAAGTAAATTATATAGGCACTGCCCAACAATTGCATCGGATGGTGCCGGGAAAATGACGGCGGGTACGGAACATGGGATGGTTTTGGAGGCCGATACCATCAAATCCGAACCGTTCAGGAAACCAAAACGACAGTTAGTTTAACCATGCTTACGTATAGCGTGTTCTTTTTCCACTTTTACGCCAGAAAGCAGCCCGTGGGGTAAATGCCCCGCTTTGATTGTTTCCATTGAACAGAAAAATACATCCCGGCTTACACCGGATTTAAGGTTTTATACTCGAAAGTTAACCAAAAGGAAAGGTAGGTTTCCTAGAATCATCTACCAAGGAATGTGCATGAAATACCTGATGTTGGTCTGACCCCTAACAGTGGATTTACTGGATAAAACACATTCTCAGCGGCTGATCTGCACATTTTAAGCCACCGACCCATGGGTTGGTGGCTTTGCTGTTTTTGGCCGGTGCCTTTGGTCTTTTTTGGCAAAAGGCCTGGCCGGCACTCCCATCCTTCATTACGTTCGTTAAAAGCTTGGCACCGTTTAATAATCCTTGTACGTCCATTCGTTAATGTGCGGCTGTTTGGTTGCGGACAATGGCTAGGTTTGTCTCACCTAGTCTTTGGAAGTATATCATAGAGTCTTTTGGTTTTTAAGAAAGAGTCTTGCTCCCAATGGAAATCCGGCTACGCATGTACACAAGGTGGGGTCACAAAGCGTAGCCGGTTCCTTTTTTTTACCGGTTTTTGGTTTCGTTATTATGTATGTTCCCTAATGGTTTTTGAGACGCCGCTCGCCGCGGGGGCCTTACTTTCTTTGCTTCCCCAAAGAAAGTAAGCAAAGAAAGGGCACTTTTCCAAAGGCGTTCCTGCGGACCGGAAAAACGACCGCTAAAATTTTCGCCTGCGTTGCCTGTGGCAACTCCGTCTTAATTTTTTGACGCGGCTCGTTTTTCCTACGCTGTTGGAAAAGGGGCTTTGTGATTTGATTTAATGGTCTGGTTATATATCAGTGTGCTCTTGCATTGTATAATAAGGCGCGTCTAACCCCATGTACGCCGAAGTCTGTTAGACTCGGCGGTCTTTGTTGTTCCGGACTCTGTCCGGATTTCACAGAAGAAATGAAATGACGAACCCTGCGATATCCCGCGGCGTGTAGTGCGGTTCGAAACTCGGTAGCTTTGGCGGCGGAATGTCTGGTTGGATGTTGGTGGGTGAAATAGTATTTCCGGAAACTTCCAAACGCTTGCAGAAGCGTAAGTTCGGTGTTCCGGGGTGTAAGTAACGTATTCCGGAGTGTAAGTAGCGTATTCCGGAGTGTAAGTCGGTTATTCCGGGGTGTAAGTAAGGCATTCCGGGGTGTAAGTAGCGTATTCCGGAGTGTAAGTAAGACATTCCGGGATGTAAGTAGCGTATTCCGGACTGTAAGTCGGTCATTCCGGGGTGTAAGTAAGGCGTTCCGGGATGTAAGTAGCGTATTCCGGACTGTAAGTCGGTTATTCCGGGGTGTAAGTTTCGTATTCCAGTGTTTGGGAGGGGTGTTTATGGGAAACGGCTGCCTGGTGGGGCAGCCGTTTGGGATTGTTTGTGTGTGTGGACGGATTATCTTTTGATCTGTTGGATACGGATGGCATTGATTGCCTTGTACTGCTGGGATGCGCTTCCGTATACGGATTTGACGTAGGCCTTGATGTCGCGGGTGAGGTCGGGGAGGCCGGTATCGGTGGCGTAGAGTTCCTGGTCGCGGTGGTTGATGGAAGCGGAATAGGCGGCTATCTTACCGGCCACGGTGCCCGTGCTTTGGAGGAGTTGGTCATTGTAGGTCTGCAAGGTGGTTACCTTGAGGTCGGGCTCGGTGGGGTTGTACAAGGGTTCGGATTGGATGACCTCTATGAGTTTGGCAAAGTTTTCGGCGCGTTGGTCGAAGCTGAGCTGGGAGGCGGAGATGGTGTTCTGTTCCTTGGTGCCGTTTTGTCCCTCGACTCCGTTCTGTCCCTCGACTCCGTTCTGTCCCTCGGCTCCGCTCGGGATGACGGGATCGGTGGGGCTGATGGGTTGTGGTTTGGTGGGTTGCATCGTGGATTTTCCGGGTGCCCTTTCGCCCCGTATTTTCCGTACGATGGTTTTCGCATCTTTTACTTTTTGGCCGGACGCGCCGGATGCTTCCAAGGCATTGACGATGCGGGTGGCTAGGGAGCGGATGTCCTTGAAGTGGATTTCGCGGGCATTGGTGGCATCGTCGTAGGTTACTTTTACGGTTCGGTGCGATTTCATGGCCGCGGCTGCCTGGTCGTACTTCTGTTGCAGGGCGGTAAGCGCGATGGCGGGATTGGACGGGCTGTACTGGGCGCCATGGGTGCCGAGGTGTTCGATGAGGAGTTTGAAGTTGGCCACATTTTTTGCGTGGCCGGTTTCGGATGTGGATGTCATGTCTTTTGAGTTTTAGTTAATGGTTATCGGTTAATCGTTTAATAGGTTAATGGGGTGGGAACCTAAAGATTTACAGGCAACAGTGGTAGGCAGGCAGTAGGCAGTATGCAGCTGCGCCGGATTGCGGGCGTGATGCCATGCAAGCCATATTGCGTATGTTTTTCTTTTTGGTTCTTGCTTTAGAGGGGAGATGCCTATTTGGGTGCGGCTTGGGCGGCGGGGCTTTCTCGGTGGTAACCCCGGCAGGCTTCCTTTTACCTAAAAGATGGCCTGCGGTGGTGGTTTACTTTTTTGTTTTGCCTGTGCGGTTATGTTAGTGGGTGAATACTTGTATAACAAGGCTAAAATAAAAAGTGTTTTTGAGGTGAAATACAGGAAAAACCCTGATTTTTTTATGAAAGTTTTGTGTATGGGTAGGTTTGGTTTTCAGTGTGGTATGTGAAATAATAATACATTTATCCCAATTACCACTTAACACTTTCAATTACCATGGATTTTAAAGACCAGATCCGTCTGCTTGGCGAGCGCGTTATTAAGTTGAAGCACCAAGTAAATACGGAGGAAGCCACCAAGAACGCTTTTATTATGCCCTTCATCAAAGAATTGGGATACGACGTGTTCAATCCTTCGGAAGTAACACCCGAATTGGTGGCGGACATCGGCATGAAGCAGGGCGAAAAGATCGATTACGCCATCATGAAAGACGGCGAGCCGATTATCCTGATTGAGTGCAAGCACCACGGCGCCAACCTGAACGTGCATAACGAGTCGCAGCTTTTCCGTTATTTCCATACCACGAAAGCCAAGTTTTCCATCCTGACCAATGGTATCGAATACCGTTTCTATACGGATTTGGTGGAGCCGAACAAAATGGACGAAAAGCCTTTCTTCTCTTTTAATATTACCGACATACGGGATAACCAAGTAGAAGAATTAAAGAAATTCCACAAGGATTATTACGATTTTAATAACATCGTAAATACGGCCAGCGAATTAAAATATACCAACGAACTTAAATTGCTCATCCATGCCGAAATTGCGAACCCTACGCCGGAATTCGTAAAGCATTTTGCCAAGCAGGTATATCCAAGTGTGGTAACGGCCAAGGTATTGGAACAGTTTACCCAGTTTGTAAAGAAATCATACGGCCAATACATCAACGATTTAATCAATGACCGATTAAAAGCTGCCTTGACGAAAGAGGCCGAAACCCAAAAGCAGGAAGACGCCCTGACGTCCATTGCCGAAATGAAGGTGCCCGACAGCAAGGTAGAAACCACGGCCGAGGAATTGGAAGCCTTCTATATAGTAAAAGGCATACTGCGCGAAAAGATTGACGGTACGCGGGTGTGCTTCCGCGATGCACAATCATACTTTGCCATTTTGCTGGACGATAATAACCGTAAAACCATTTGTCGCCTGTATTTAAACGGTGGCAAAAAGCAGATTGGCATTTTGGACGAAACCAAGAAGGAGATTAAGCAGGAACTGAATACGCTGGATGATATTTATAAATTTAAGAAACTGCTTTTGTTGGTGGTGGAGAATTATGATAAGGCGAAGGAAGTTATAGAGTAATTGAAGATTATAAATATAAATACGTTGTCATATGCTTAAACGTATTGTTTGAATCGAGGGAGCCACCCAAAGAAAGGAGGTGTAAGAAATGTCAGATGATTTAACGAAAAGAAGACCACAAGATGCTTCAAAAGTGAATGTGAATGAGCAATGGGAAGTAAACTGGTGGACACAGGAGTTCGGTTGCACAGAAACACAGCTACGTAATGCAGTTAAAGCTGTAGGGGTTATGGCTGCAGATGTGAGGAAATACCTAGGTAAATAAATCTTTATATTAAAACTGCCGATAATATTTGTCGGCAGTTTTAATATAAAGCTAGTGGTATATAAAGAGAAGAAATCTTAATTATAATTTATTATGTTTTTATTTAATATAATATTAAAATCAGGTGAATTATCTAGTCAAAATCCATCAAGTTTTGTAAATGATTTTGTAATTGCAATAGTTGGAGCATCTATTGGTGCTGGTTCTGCATTAGTTGTCTATTTTTTTGAGTCTAGAAGAGATAATAGAAAAGAGGAAGCATCTAGGTTGAAAAATGGTGAGAATGCATTAACTTATTTCACTTCTCTTCTTGAAAAAATAATGGATCAGGCAAATGTTCAGATAGGGTACTATAAGGAGTATTCCAATAATATACAAGTCAAATGGTTTAAAAACAATCAACTAAAGTCTCAAATGGATACTGATTTAGAAAGGATAGTTTCGTTTGATCATGAAAGGCTTTTTCATGCATATTTGAATAAATTAGGTGATGACAAAAAAAATATAATAAGATTCCAGAATATTTTTACTGCTATTGATTTGCTTAAAACTACTTTTTCATCTGGTGAAAAAATCTATAGTGATTTTGCTTCGGAACATAATGAACGATTAATTAATTGTATGGATTTTATTAGTGATTTTGAAGATTATTGTGAACTTAAGTTGAATGAAATTAAATCAAGGCATGGATGGGGGAGCGATGCTTTTTCTAAAAAGTTCAATGATACTTTTATAGAATATAGAAAAAATAGAGACGCTAATCCTGGTCACGAATATATGATTTCTGGCTTTATAACTCCTTTGAAAATTTCTCTAAGTGAATTTAGTAATAAGAACTCTTTAGCGTTTGAAATTTGTCAAAAATGTAAGAAAGGGGGAGAGCTTTTTGGTTATATTCTTGGCCATTCCGTTAACAAATCAGAAGATTTTATTTTTCATGCTAATAAAGTTAAATACGCTTTGGATATATTAGAAGAATCAACTAAGGATTTATTACAACGTAGTTAAAATTATCAAAATCCAATATACATATATATCAAATTCCAATATTTTTTAAAAGAAACACATCTTTTAATTTTACGCCCTGAACATGAACTGTTTCAGGGTTTTTTTATTGATGTATATATTGAAAGAAATAAAAAATGCCTTTGTCATATTTCTGTATGACAACATTTTCATGGCGTTGTCAGAAATTTGTTTTGGTATTTAAATAGGAATTAATCATGCAATCCAAAGAACTCATCATCCAACTCATCCAGCAAGACATGAAGCACCAGCAACTGGTGGAGTACATCTGCAAGGCAGGCTTCGAGACGGATCTGCATGGGTTGGATCTGCTGCATATCGTGGCCAGCCTGATGGGCATTACCGGAGAAATACCCGAGCGGTGGACGGAGATTTACATGGATTGCCTGGGGAATACGGCGCACTATCCCATCACGGGCAGTAGCCAAACCTTCCGTGCACTGGCTGAGGAGTGCTATATGCTCCTCAGCCATTCATAGGTAAGATTTGGGCTGGCAAAACCTATTATGCACGTAACACACCTGAGTGAATGAGAATCTTATTTAGAAGTGCGAAGGATTTTTATTTTAGATACATGGTATGCTGTTTACCATGAGGGTGATTGTGAATACTAGGGTTTGTTTAACGGTTTGTGGCAACAATGTAGAAAAGCCTATACAACGTGTGCCATTTGCCGGTATTATGCCGAGATATCGGTCTTCTTGACGTGTTTTTCTGCAAAAAATGCATTGTGGATGTAATAGTGCATAACTTCCAGAAAATTAATAGGATTGGAGAATCTGCCCGATACTGCTTTCCATAAAACCTTTAACACTGATAAAAAATGACTGAACTGGGTACTTATTTATTCAAAAGATCCATCAATAAGGCGGAAGTTTCGCGAAAATCGGGGCTGAGCCGTTCGCGTATGAGCGAACTGACGTTGAATGGCAGGAGTCATCTGCGGGTGGATGAGCTGTGGTTGATTGCCAAGGCCATCGATACGGATGCCCACGATTTGTTGGATTATGTTTGCCGGGATCTGTAGCCAGGGTTTACGATTTACGGTTGTTTGGTGGTTTTTTCCCGCAGAACGCGCAGATGAAATGCACGCAGACTACGCAGATTTTATGGAAGAATGATTTCCCGCAGATGTATTGCGATTGTTTGGTTGGGATGCTTTTTTACCACTTAGGCACTTAGGGCACGGTTGCTATAAAACCGTTGTTCGTTACGTATTCTATTCCTTGATGAATTTCTTCGTCTTGGTGCTGTTGGTCGTGCTGACCTCAATGAGATACACACCGGCCGACAGGCCTGAGACGGGTACTTTGTTTCCTTTGGTCCTCATCAATTCTTTTCCTTGCAAATCCAGGATGCGTACCGATCTGATGGCAACCGCGCTTTCGATGTTTATCTCATCCTTTGCCGGATTAGGATAAATGGAAATGGGCTGGGCCAAACCGGTTTGTTCTTTCAGGCCGAGGCTGCCGATTCCATAACATGCGGAAGTATCCGTGCATCCGTGGGCGGTAGTTACCTTGACGGCGTAGTTGCCATTTTGTACGGGGGTAAATGACCCCCCGGTTGCGCCATTTATGGCCACCGAGCCATTATCACAATCTAGCCATTGGTAGGTAGTTCCCTGGGTTGTTTCGGTTGCGGTGAGGGTATTGTTTTGCTCCGTTATGTTGGTATTGGGTAAAGGGTACCGGGTTACCCATATTTCTTGTGATTTGCCATAACACTCCGCATTTTCCTGGGCAACGAGATAATATTTGCCGGGTTGGGTAACGGTTAATTCTGCAGTGGTTTCAGAACTTCCGATGGCTACATTGCCCTCGGGGGTGTTCCAAAAATAAGTAACCCCCGGAGTGTTCAGTCCGGCAGAAAGTGTTATGCTCTCTTCGCCACATAATTTTGTGGTTATAGGCGTATTAATAATGGGATTTACGGTATGGCAAAGTCCATATTGTGCCAAAAAGCCATTGTAGTGGTTTAGGGCAGGCGTAGTGAAATGGTCGGCAGCCGAAAAGTAGGCATTGCGGCTGAACCAGCCACCCACCCAGGTATTGCCTCCATTCTGTGACAGGCAAAGAGAAGTGGTGGCCACAAAGCCGGTGGTTGGGTTTTGGGGCGTGGAAAGCCCTTTCATTTCTTTTGCCCAGAGCAGGCTGCCGTCGTTTGTATATTTATGGAGTACCGATGCAGCCTCCTGCACATTCCCGTAGTTGCCGGTTGCATATATGTTTCCGAGTCCGTCCGTAAGAAGCTGCTCGAAGGAATCGCTCCTGTTTGTAAGGTGTGTTTTTACCCAACCTACTCCATAATTTGGCGCAGCGAGCTTAAAAAGTACCGCATCGCTGGTGGTGTTTCCAAAGCCGTTATAGGTTGTCCCTTCTAAGTTTAAGTTACCGGAAAATGCCCCGCCGATAAATACATCTCCCGTATTACTTACGGCAAACCCTTTTAATTCCGGGTAATTGCTTGTTGTGGAAATCGTTAAATTTAAGCTGTCCAAGAGTCCTCCCGCTTCGTCGTAACGATAAAGCCGCTTGGGGTTATTTGCAGATCTGTTTGACCAACGGTAAAGATTGCCCGAAGCATCGGCTCTGACGTGTTCCGTTCCGAACTCGCCTTTGGGATAATTTTCGCCTGCCAGCTTTTGGGCCTGTAGCAGTTGGCCCGTAGGGTCGTATTTAGACAGAAAAACCGCCACCATATCTGTGTTAGTGGTGATTGTGTCGCCCGGCACAAAGGAAATATAGTTATGGAAAGCCCCGGTCATATTGATATTTCCCTCTAAATCGAAATGAATTTCACCCGTGTTATTTGATATACCGGTTCCAGATTCGTAAACGGGATGGGAAGCTTTTGTTACCCATAATACGTTACCATCAGCATCCAGCTTTGCCAAAAACATATTTTGTTCGGTGGCTATGGAACTTGATTGGGTGGTGGTATCGGTCAGGTAATAATTGTTTAGTACACTAAATCTGTAAGTATTAAAAGAGTAAAGGCCTGCGATGTAAATATGGCCTTGTTCGTCTATGATTATTTTATTGGGGCAAAAACTTGAAATTTTTGAACCTATTGCCACATTCAACATCGATTTTGCCCAGATGATTTGTCCGTTCGGATTATATTTAGCTAAAAATCCATAAGTATTATTAGAGAAAGCCGACGTGAAGTTTGATGAAACCGTGATACCGTCAACAATAAATGTTTGCCCCGTGAATGCACCAGCCAGGTAACTATTCCCCTGCGCATCTACTGCTGTGGTAATATTATACATTCCGGAAGAAGTGGAACTATTATCTCCAATGCGTTTTGCCCACGCAAAATCGGGTTCCTGGGCATAGATGCCCGTTGCGATAATTATCGATAATAATGCTGTAAAAACATAGGTTTTCATTTTACCATGGCTTTTTTGTTGTCGAAGACCGAAGTTATCAAAATAATTGAAGGCAATTTACAACATACTTGTTGTATAGTTTTCTACATCAAGGGGATATCAGGGGGTAATTTACGATTTATCTATTTCATGGAGCCATGGCTTGGTTCTTGTTTTTATTTGGATGTATTACCCAAGCAGATTTTATGCAACACAAATACTTATTTATGGCCTTGCTGGGCTGCCGCCCGCCGGGCCGGCTGACGGAACAGCATGATGTGTTTTTCGGTATAGCCGGCTCCATGAAGGAATTGGTTCCGGCCATCCAGGCCTCATGGCCTGAGGCACGGGGCGTACTGCATGTGGATGCCTGGCGGCAGGTAACGCAGGTGGGCGACTTTCAAATAGAAGTGACGGAACGCGGATTGGTAAAGGAAACTTCTCCGTACCGCCTGTTCTTCATTAACCTGGGCGGCTACAAACCGGACGAGTTTGACGAGTTTCACTACAAAATGTTGGTGGTGGCCAAGGACAAGGCGGGGGCCATCCGGCTTGCCAAACAAACGGCATTTTACAAACATGTGGGGTTTAAGGGTGCCCCCGCACACATAGACGACAAATATGGGGTGGACGTGGATGAGGTGCATGAGATGCAAGAGATTTTATCCGATGAATATAAGGAACGGTACCATTTGCATATAACACTGGGAGCGGGAGCGGAGGATGCGGTGCATCTGGGGTATTTTGTATTGCATCAGTTGTGAGTTACATTATAAACTGCTGAGGAGAATAAAATGCAAACCGCTGAGTTACGCGGAGGAGGCGCGGAGTTGCGCGGAGAATTTTTTTTTCGGCATTTCGGCTATTAAAAGATAAACTGCGGAGGCAGTTTTCGGTGGAGATTTTTCTCGGCTTTATCATGGTTCCTTGGTGATAATGGGCATAAAAAAAATCCCTCCGAAGCCGGAGGGATTTTCTTTTTATGGATGGTTTAGTCGCTTATTGTTTCACGAGTGTTTTTACCACTACGCCGGCTTTGCCGCTGATGCGTATGTAATATACTCCGTTGGAGAAGGTGGCGAGGTCCAACGTTTGGGTGAAGTTTTCCGTGGCGGATACTTGGGTGGCGTATACACGCTTGCCTTGTACGTTCACGATTTCGATCTGGGTATCGCTGCCGAATCCGTTGAAGGATACGTTCAACTGGCCCGTGGTTGGGTTAGGGAATACGTTTACGGCATTGGCCAATTCGTTTTCTTCGGTACCCGCACATGAGGAGGTTACGTTGATGGTGGCCTCTGCATCGGCTTCGCAACCGTTTCCATCGGTGAAGGTATAGGTAATGGTGGTGGAACCAGCGCCCGCCACGGATGGGTTGAACTGTGTACCCGAAGCGCCGTTACCGGTATAATCTCCGCCGGCCGGTGTTCCGTTCAATGTAATGGGTGATGCGGATAAACAGATGGTGGCTGGCAAGGTAAAGGTTACCGTAGGCAAAGGATTTACCGTTACGGTAAATGTGGCCTCGTCCGAACAACCGTTGGCATCCGTATACTCATAGGTGAGTGTTTGTGTGCCTGAGGCCGGGTCAAACTCTCCCGCTGTTACGCCGGTACCGGTATAGGTTCCGCCGGCCGGTGATCCGCCCGTCAACGTAATAGGCGATGCGTCCGCACATACTGCGGCTACAGCGCTTTGTGTAACTGTTGGCAGTGTGTTTACGGTAACGGTTACCGTAGCCTCCGCCGAACATCCGTTGGCATCGGTATATTCATAGGTAAGTGTCTGCGTACCTACGGATGGGTCAAATTGACCGCCGGTGACGCCGGTACCAGAGTATGTACCACCGGCAGGTGATCCGCCCGTTAAGATAATGGGTGATGCATCCGCACATACGGCGTTGATGGCATTTTGCGTAACGGTTGGCAAGTCGTTTACGGTAACGGTAACCGTTGCCTCGTTTGAACATCCGTTGGCATCGGTATACTCGTAAGTGAGTGTCTGGGTGCCGGCAGCCGGGTCAAACTCTCCCGCCGTTACGCCTGTACCGGTATAGGTTCCGCCGGCCGGTGATCCGCCCGTCAACGTGATTGGGGATGCATCCGCACATACGGCAGCTATGGCACTTTGGGTAACGGTTGGTGCCGCGTTAACGGTAATGGTTTGGGTGATGTTGAAGGCACAACCGTATGGGTCGGTATAATCGTAGGTTACGGATTGTGTACCCGCTGCCGGGTCAAATTCTCCGCCAGCTACGCCGGTGCCCGAGAAGGTTCCTCCGGCCGGGGTGGCCAAACCACCCAAGGTAACCGGAGATGCATTGCTACATAAAGCCGCAGGAACCGGGAATGCGATGGGATTGGCCCCGCAGGGTGACATAATAGAATAGGATTGGGAGCCCGAGCATCCGCTGTTATCGTTTACGGTAACGGTAAAGTTGAATATTCCGGTGGCGGTAGGCGTTCCGGAGATGGTGCCGGCGGTAGACAAGGTCAATCCCGGAGGGAGTGCACCGGCCGTAACGGTAAAGTTGGGAGCGCCCAAGGCACCCGTTTGGGTCAACGTGGTGGAATAAGCCGCACCGGTCGGTGCGCCGGTTAAGGCTCCACCCGCCGTCATGGTGAATGTAGGGCACACGTATGGGGTATAGTTTACCTGGTCGATACCGATATAGTCGGAGTTTGTACCGGTAGGACCTGCATTGGGTACGAAGTAACGGAAGGCGATGCGGCCCGAGGTAGGGGCCGGCAAACCGGAAATGGTGATGGTGTACTGTGTCCAAACCTGTGGATAGACATTGGTAACCAATGTAGGGTTGATGGAAAGCAACAGGGTGGTAAAATCGCCCACACCCGCGGGGGTAGAACCTACGTTTGTACTGGCACCGTTTGTGCTCATGCGTACTTCCAAACGATCCGGGAAGTCGGTTTGACCCGGGCCGATGGTGGGTTTGCGGGTATAGAAGGTAAACACGTCGCCATTACGCAAGGTGCGGTTGGGGGTAAGCAACCAGTTGCTGATGGTTCCCGTGCCGCCTGTTGTGCTGGCAAAGTTAACGGCGATGTAGGCATTATCGGCCCCGTTGAAGGCGTTGAATGGGCCCGGATCGGGTGTGGCGTTGGTGGGTGTTCCCTGGAACCAGGTGTTTGAACCTACTGGGCTACTGTTGTTTTGGATGAACCAACCGTTGGCGCCCAACGTGGAGATGTTGTCGAAGGCTTCAGAGTATGCCTGCGAGCGGGCATTGGAGGCCAACATGAACATGCATATGGCCAATAGGGCCATTTTTGAATGTAGAGATTTCATCATCTTGTTTGTTAAAAATTAAGCGTTAAAAAAAAGCGTTTCTTGGTTTCCATAATACAGAATCCGCGGGCTTGACCATCCTGTGGCTGTGCCGTATTACAGATTGTAAATGGGAATATTGAAGAGAATGTTTTGTTTGTATTATATGTTAAAGGTTATGACAAATGTAAATAAATAAAAATAGTTTAGGCTTTTATGTAGTGAAATTACTACAAGGATAGGAGTGTGCCTTCGAAGAGTTTCCCGCGGAAAGAGTAGATTTTCGCGAAACTTGGATGGTGTTTTGTTTCCCGCAGAACGCACAGGTTTTTTACGCAGATGTACGCAGAACCGGCGCTTTTTTTTACAAGGCTATTCGTGGATTTAACTTTTATTTATTACGTTGGGTTGTCTGGATGGTTCTGTAGAGCGCTTGGGGAATGTATACCTTCGTGGCCAGGTTTTTTATGAATAACAACAAGCATTATTTAGCGGCCATCGGCGCATTTACGATTTGGGGGGCTTTCAGTATTGCGCTGCGGGCCATGGCTGAGTTTGTGCCCAGCACCATCCTCTACTTTCGGGTATTGATCGCGGCTTTCATCCTGGTGCTGTTCTTCGCCTTTGTGAAGCGACGGGTATTGATGGAGAACTTGGACATTTTACGGAGTTTCGAAGTGAGGAAACGTGCGCGCATCGGGTTGTTTTTGGTGGTCGGTGGGTTGTTGTTGGCCATCAATTGGCTGGTGTTTATACACGTGGTGAACCATGTGAGCATCAAGGCGGCTTCGTTTTCTTATTTTATATGCCCTGTATTGACGGCGGTACTGGCTTACGTGTTCCTGAAGGAAAAACTGAGCGTGGTACAGTGGGTTTCGGTGGCCATCTGTGCGGTAAGTTGCCTGCTCATCGGGCGCGACTCGCTGAAGGAGGCGGGTTTTAGTTTAATCGTGGCTTCGAGTTATGCCATATACCTTATCGTGATGAAGCAGCTGGGGGAATTAGATAAATTGGTTGTATTATTATTTCAGGTGGGTACGGCGTTGCTTATCATTACCCCGTTTTATGGTTACCTGGTGCCGCATACGCCCACGGATGTATATTTTTATCTGGGTACGGCGGGTATCGCGTTTTTCTTTACGGTGCTGCCGATGAATTTACAGCTCTTTGCCTTGCAAAGGCTGAATTCGTCCACCATCGGTATTTTGATGTACATCAATCCGATGATGAATTTCTTGGTGGGTGTGCTTGTTTTCCACGAGGCCATCAGTTTATACCAAGGTTTGGGTTATGTGTTGATTTTGGGTGCCGTGGTGCTTTTCAATTATGAAAATATAAGGAAAGTTTTGGGGAGGGTGTGATTTCCCGCAGGAATGCTATGCTCCATGCTCCGTTATAATGCGGCCCGAACTTGGACGCACTTGTTTGCAACACATAAGGAACATAAGCAGGCATAAGGCTCTTTATTTTGTGTTCTTTATGGAAAAACTTCGTGAAACAAACCATACCCAATTTCTTCCAAAAGGAGAATAGGCAACGCCAAGGCCGTTCGCCTTTCCCATGGCAAAAAATCTGTATATTCAATACATTTTCTATACGCCGTGGGTTATTACTATGGAATTGGTACTGGGCTCAATAGAATTTTTATTTGCTATACTTGCCAAACCAAAAACCAAAACCATGCGAAAAATAACCTTATCCATTGTCGCTTTATTATCTGTTGTTTCCTTACGGGCCCAATGGCTCCAAACCAATGGGCCTTTGGGCGGGAATATATGGTCGTTATGCAATTCCAATAATTATTTATATGCAGGTTTTCCGGATGGGAAGGTGTATAAGTCGACAGATAACGGAGGCAATTGGTATAATTCGAATATAGGCTACACGGGCGATGCCGATTTGGTCACAAAAATTATAACCAAGGGCGATTATGTTTTTGCTTCCATAAATAAACAAGGTATTTTTAGGGAAAGCCATAACAATGATGTTTGGGTTCCGGTAAACCAGGGGCTTGCCACTACTTATTTTTCTGATTTGGCCGTAGTAGGGAACAGTTTATTTGCGAAGTCGAATACTGCCCTATACCGCTCTGATGATGATGGTGGCCATTGGACGTTAAAAAACAGTGCGGCTTCGGGCAATCTGTACAATAGCATGGAATCCATCCACGGGTATGTTCTGATTGCAAGCGATTATGGTGTTTACAGGAGTTCTGATCATGGCGAGACTTGGTCGAACATGGGAGCGCCAATTCCGGACCATCTGATCATGAAATTCATTCGGGTAGAGGACGATTTATTTGCCGGTGTATTGGATTCCAATATGTGTAAAGTATTTAAAAGTACAGATGATGGTGACTCATGGACACATGCCACCGGTTTAGATATAGAACAAGGTTTTTTGGATGCCATCACAAGTAAGGATGACAGTTTGTTTGCTGCGTTTTCCAGTGCGGGCATATATTTTTCAACCAATGGAGGGTTGAATTGGGAAGAATATAACAATCCTTTCGATTCCAGAAGCACGTCTTGTTTGGTTACCAAGGATAATCATCTTTTTGCGGGAAGTTTCAACGGAGGAATCAACCGTGCCCAATATGGCAACGGTTTATGGAGTGCAGCCAATACCGGTATCCTTAAACTATCCGGTTTAAGGATGGTTAATGCCAATAATCATGTATTTTCCGGTTTATTCATGCATAATTTATGGGTATCGTCTGATGCAGGCGTTCAATGGAACAATGTTTCGGACACTGCCGCCACGAATGGGAATCTAATAAATAAATTTGTGACCAACGGCACGGACGTGTATGCATGTACCATACGTGGCATTTGCCATACGCCTGATTATGGAGCCACTTGGAACTTAATAGAAATACCCAACCAAAATAATAATATCCGTGATTTATTGTTTTACGGCGATACTCTTTTGGTGCGTAACATCCAAGGAATATACAAATCTACCGATCATGGGACGAGTTGGAGTCCGGCTCATGCGGGATTGCCCGGAAATGCTACCGGTATTGCCAAAGGCGGTTCACGTTTGTTTGTCGGTTCTGTTTCTGGTTTATATATGTCGGATAATGGCGGAACGTCATGGTCGTATGTAAATGTACCCGGCGACCCTATGGTGAGCGTTTTGGCTGTTTGTGACGGTAAAGTGTTTTTAAGCAAACCATCCGGTGTATATGTATCCGAAGACAATGGCAATACTTGGGACTTAAGGAACAATGGGATAGATCCTGCCCATACGCCTTGGCATTTTGTGGCAAAAGGTTCCAAAGTATTTATGCAGGCTATATACGCAGACCAAGAAATGGAAACGCAAGGGCGTATTTATCTGAGTGACGATTATGGGCAGAATTGGATAGCGATTGATACCAATTTTCCGGATGCATTAAATAATTTTACCATGGATGACCAATATTTGTATGCTAGTGTATCCAACAATTCCGTATGGAAAACCCCGCTTGCATCACTTTATGTGGATAACCATGAGGAAAAGAACTTCATGTACGTGGCCCCCAACCCATTTAATTACAGCACGACTTTTTATTTTAACGAAAAACAAAATGGCACTAAATTGCAAGTGCTGGATATTACAGGAAAAATTATTAATAGTCAGCTATTTTCTGGCAATACGTTTACGTTTGAAAAAGGTAGTTTACAACCGGGAATTTATACATTCCGTTTCGTTCATATCAATGGCAAGATGGTAGCCAAAAAAGTGATATTGGTTGATTAATCAGTGATGCGCCAATTTGGTAAATTCCCGGTTGGGATGTAAATTTTACCATAAAAGAAATCCCTATCTTTTTGGGGATAGTTTTTTTTTCTTGTTATATTTTATTGGTATACTCCATGCTGGAGTTTATCCTGATAAAGGAAATACACCAAAAGGTATATTGGAAATAAATAGAATCGAGCGTTGTAGTATATCAATAAAATATTCATCCGGTTCCACCGTTTTATCTTCATAAAAAATCTGATCCTTTTACTGTCCCTTTTTTCGTTTGCTGATTGTTCAGGTACGGTGAATACCCCCAAATTATCCTATGACGATTTTCTCAAAGAAGTGAAGGTGGAGCGTGGTAAATTGAAGCCGAGGCCCATCGCAGAAGCGCGTGAATATTTCTTTACCCTCGTCCACGAAAAAATTCCGGCATACTGGAATGGCACGCCTTGGGATTTTAACGGTATTACCCGGATACCCGGGCAGGGACAGATTGCCTGTGGATATTTTATCACCAATACGCTTTCGGACCTTGGGTTCGGTATTGAACGGGTAAAATTGGCCCAGGCTGCTTCATCGGAATTGATTAAGGCAACATCGGTCAATATTTTCAGGACAGGCGATTTTCAAAAGCTCAAATCTTACCTCGCGGGCCAGCCCGACCGTTCGGTGTTCATTGTCGGACTTGATTTTCATACGGGATATATCACCACCTCAAAAGGGAAAGCCTATTTCATCCATTCCAATTATATAAACCGTGCGGGTGTGATGAAAGAAGAAATCGATCAATCAAAGGCTCTTAAAAGCAGTAAAACTTTTATGGTAGGCAATGTGAGTGCCAATGATGGATTGATGGAAAAATGGATCCGTTGAACATACTTTATACCTCGGCCCACATGCGTACCATGTTGCTGTATATCTGCAACAGCAATAGGTTCTCGGTGGATTGTGGGTTCTGTAGTGCCACGGATTCCTGTACGCTTTTGAGTTGGAAAACCATTTCGCGTCGCTCGGTGTCCTTGATAAAGGATTGGATCCAGGTAACGGCTGCCACACGCTCTCCCGACGTTACCGGGTTAACGCAGTGTAGTTTGGTGGTGGGATAGATGATGGCATCGCCCTTGTTGCCCTTGAAAGGGGTAAAACCCGTGGGCATGTGGATTACGAGTTCACCGCCGGTATAGCTTCCCGGATCGCTGAGGAAAACGGTGATGCTTAAATCTACCCGGATGGTTTGTCCGTTGCTCATGATGGGGCTGTCTGTATGCCAACCGTATTCCATACCGGGTGCATATTTACTGATGGTGGGTGGTAGGATGGCTTTTGGCATGAAAGCCATCTGAACCAACGGGCTTTGGGCCAACGTGTGGAAAATGATTTCCTGCACACGCTGGCGGGCCGGGTTTTGTTGTTTGGTGGCCTGAAGGTTATTTTTGGCAAGTTTGGCCGCGCCCGTGGCGGTTGCTTTTCCGTCTTCAAATTCGATCAGCGGAACTAGTTGGTCGATCTCGTTGATGTGATCCAGGGAAATGAATTGGGGGATGCTTAAAATGGAACTGGGTAATTGCTGCATAAGGATTTACGTAAGGCGACAAATTACATGAATTTTTGTGGATAAAAATCATGCCTCAAGTTTTTCCCGCAGATGTATTTCGCAGAATAAATTAAAATATGCAGAGATGAATCTGCAAAATCTGCGTTGCATTGAATCCACGGTATCTGCTGCGAACCGTAATTCTCATAAAACAAAAAAGAGCCTCGTAAAGGCTCTTTTTTTTGATGTTGTGCTTTTCTTATAATAAATCCATCAAACAAGATGGAAGAATTCCTATAGCTATCGTAATGATGGTGGTGATGATGGCTACGGCTACATACTCGGCCTTGATGGCGATCGGTCTTTCGCCGGCCGGCTCCATCAACATGGCGCGGATTACCTTAAAGTAGTAATATACGCCGATCAACGTATTGATGATACCGATGACGGTAATCCAGGCATAACCGCCGTAAATGGCGTCGGTAAAGAGTTTGTATTTGGCCCAGAAACCGGCCAACGGCGGGATGGAAGCCATGGATAACAAGGCAATGGTCATCATAACGGCCAGCAAAGGTTTTTTGCGGACCAATCCGTTGAATGAGCTGATATCTTCCGATTCCATGGATTTAAACACGGGAATGGAAATGGCAAATGCCGTGATATTGGCGATTCCGTATGCCACCGAATAGTATAATAAGGTGTCGTCCGTATCTTGGTTTACGCAAAGAATACACAACAATAAATAACCGGCATGTGAGATACCGGAGAAGGCGAGGAGCCTTTTGAAGTTGTTCTGTACGGCGGCCATGATGTTTCCCACAAAAATGGTAGCCACGATGATGACGGCAAATACCAACTCGAAATTTGGGAAAATACTCACGAAACCTAAAGAGAGTAAACGATATAAGGCCGCCACGGCAGATAATTTAGCCACGGTGGCCATGAAGGCCGTAATCAATGCCGGAGAGCCTTGGTATACATCCGGAGCCCAGAAGTGGAAAGGTGCGGCTGAAACCTTGAAGAACATACCGCCCAACATCATCAACAAACCGGCATACACCAACGGTGCGTGGTCGCTTTGGATGGCCTGCGGCAACCTTTCGGCCATGATGGATAAATCGAATGAGCCGGTAGCGCCATATACCAAGGCAATACCGAACAACAAGAAGCCCGAGGCGAATGATCCCGTGAGAAAATATTTCATACCGGCTTCGTTGGAAGCCAAGTCCCTCACTTTACTGCCCGCCAATACATACAACGATATGGAAAGGATTTCGATACCGATGAATAACATGGCCAAGTTGGTATATCCAACCAGTACGATGGATCCCGAAATGGTAAACAGGAAAATGGAGAGGTAATCGGAAAGGTTATCGGGTTCGCTTTTATAAAAATCCGAAGCCAAAACCAAAATCAATGCCGTGAGTAACAAGATGAGGCCGCTAAACGCCACCGCATAATTGTCGAACGTGAACATGTGGTTATAATAACTTACGTTGGTATCCCAAAGGGTAGCGTTATAACCGAAAATACCCAACAGGCCAATAACAGCCATAGGAATAATGGCCTTGCGGAGTCCGAAAAGTTCGGCCACCATACAAAGTAATCCCAGTGCTGCGGTTGCTATTAATGTTTCCAATTTCGTTAGTGTTGAATAAGTTGAATCATTTGATCGATGGCCGGTTTGGTCAGGTCAAACAACGGCTGGTAAACAAATCCGAAGAAAATAATGAGCGCCACGATCGGAAACAGCGTCCATTTTTCGGCAGTGGTCAGGTCCTTGAAGTTTTTTGTGTGCTCGTTTACGTCACCCAAAATGGCTGTTTTGTACATACGAAGCATATACACCGCGCCCAATACGATGGTGAGTGTAGCAAAACCGCCGATCCAGGCGCTGTATTCAAAAATACCGGACAGCAAGACCAATTCGCTTACAAAGCTATTCGTAAGCGGCAGCGCGATGGATGCCAATACGATAACCAAAAATACGGTGGCAAATGCCGGAGCCACTTGGCGGATTCCGCCCAGTTTTTCCAATTTATCGCTGCCCATGCGGTTATGGATGATATCGGCACAGATGAACAAACCGATGGTGTTGATACCGTGCGCAAATGCCTGTACCAAACTGCCGCTGATTCCGTTGGTGGTCTGCGAGAATAAACCCGCGGCCATCAATCCCATGTGGGCAAGCGATACGTAAGCGAACAAACGTTTCAGGTCTTTTTGGCGGATGGCGATGATGGAACCGTACAATACGCCGATGATACACAACACCATTACCCAGTGTCCCCAATCGGCCAATGCGTTAGGAAACAATGGTAATAACCAACGGAAGATGCTGAACAGACCCATTTTGGCCATCAACGCGGAAAGCAACATGGTTCCTTGTGACGGAGCTGTTTTATAGGTTTCTGACTGCCAAGTATGGAAGGGGAAAATGGGCACCTTGATGGCAAATGCCAAGAAGAAGGCCGCAAACAACCAACATTGGATATCGGCCGGAATATTCAAACCGTAAATGGAGGCCGTACTTAATCCACCTCCGCTGGCGTGGTACAGGTAGATGAAACCTAGCATCATGCATAAGCTACCTGCCAAGGTGTAGATAAAGAATTTCAGGGTGATCGGAGCACGGTTCTCGCCGCCCCAATACATCAGGATGAAATACGCAGGAATCAGCGTCAACTCCCAGAACACGTAGTATAACAAACCGTCGAAGGCCAAGAAAACCCCAATCAACGCAAACTGCATGAACAGGATGAGCGAGAAATAGATATTGGCGCGTTTGATGTCGCGGTTAAAGGCGGATAGGATGATGAACGGAATGGTGATGTTGACCAAGGCGATCATCAAAAAGCCCACGCCATCCATACCGATGTTAAAATGTACGTTGGGTGAACTGATCCAACTGACGTAGATAGAAAAGTCTTCGGGTCCATTGGTTACGTAATGGCAGTAAGCCAATCCCGTAAGGATTAATTGGAGGAATGCAGGCACGAGTGCTAGCTTGACCGAGTGTTTCTTAGGCCCGGCAAGAACCAGCAAGGAGCCGATTAATGGAAGTAGCAGTAGGATCAACGAAATCATAAGCCGGAAACAAGCTGAAGGATGAATAAAATAACGAGGCCGATCACCATGGCGAATATGTAAAAGCCGGTGCTGCCGTTTTGTACTTTGCGTAAGCTTTCACCACCTTTTATGGTAAAGAAGCCCAAGCTGTTGACCAAACCGTCCAACCCCATTTTTTCGATGAATGTATAGGTGGTGTCGGACAGTTTATCAAGTGGTCTTCTGATGATGAGGTCATAAATTTCGTCCACATAGAATTTGTTGTAAATCCAGCGTACCACAAAGCTTTGCTTGGTAGAATCGGGCTCGGGCACTTCTTCTTTGGTGATGTATAGATAACGTGCATATAAAATGGCACCTACAGCGGCCAAAGTGGCTACACCCATCAGGATCCATTCCAATGCATGGGAAGGATGACCGTGGTCTTGCTTCATATACTCGGCCTGCTCAAATACCGGCGCCAAGAAATTACCCAAGATATGTTCCACATGGAAGATTTCTGGAATTCCCAATAGTCCACCGAATACGGACAATACCGTCAATACGCCCAAAGCAAACGTAATCATCCAAGGCGATTCGTGAATGTGCGATTCGGTATGGGCACTTCCGCGGAAATTGCGGTAGAACACCAAGAATACCAAACGGAACATATAGAATGCCGTCAGCAACGAGCCCAGTTGCAGGAAGAACCATGCCACGGGACTGGCCATAAAGGCATGCGCCAAAATCTCGTCTTTGGAGAAAAAGCCCGAAAACGGCGGGATACCCGAAATGGCCAAGGAGCCTAACAAGAATGTAACGAACGTAACCGGAATTTTGCCTTTTAAGCCGCCCATATGGCGAATGTCCTGTTCTCCGCTCAATGCGTGAATGACGCTACCCGCCCCTAAGAACAACAGGGCTTTGAAGAATGCGTGTGTCGTGAGGTGGAAGAAGGCTCCCGTAAAGGCGCCGGCACCCAAAGCGGCAAACATCAATCCCAATTGGGAAACGGTGGAGTAGGCCAATATTTTTTTGATGTCGTTCTGTTTTACGCCGATGATGGCACCCAACAAACAAGTGGCCGTTCCGATAGCCAAGATGACATGCATGGTAAACGGTGCCGCGGCAAACAACGGAGACAGACGTAAAATCATGTAGATACCGGCGGTAACCATGGTAGCCGCGTGAATCAAGGCCGAAACGGGCGTAGGACCCGCCATGGCATCCGGTAACCAAGTGTACAATGGAATCTGTGCGGATTTACCGGTAGCGGCAAAGAACAGCAGCAGAGTAATGGCCGTCAATGTAGCCGTATCTGGCAAACTGGCACCGATGATGGACTGGAATTCCAACGTGCCGAAATTTTGCATGATGAGGAACATGGCCAATACAAAACCAACGTCGCCGATGCGGTTCATGATGAAGGCTTTTTTGGAAGCATCGTTGTAGGCCGAATTCTTGAACCAGAATCCGATCAATAAATAGGAAGCCAAACCTACGCCTTCCCATCCGATGAACATGAGCAACAGGCTGTCGCCCATTACCAACATCAACATGAAGAATACGAATAGGTTGAGGTAGCTGAAGTATTTGGAGAAATACTCGTCATCGTGCATGTAGCTGATGGAATATACGTGGATCAATGTTCCGATACCGGTGATGATCAACAGCATACTGAGCGAAAGTTGGTCCAAACGGAAACCGAAATCCACTTTCCAGGAACCTACTTCAAACCATGGGGCCAAGGTAACGTCCTGCGGTGTGCTACCGAATTTGAAGAATAGATATACGCTGATGAGGAATGGAATGGCTACCATGGCGGTGGCCAAATGTCCCGTATAAGCGGCAGAAGTGCGTTTGATGATGAGTGCGTTGAGGATGAAACCCAACAACGGTAACCCGGGAATTAGTGCGGTTAGAAGTAAAGTCTCGTTCATATTACCACTTTAACCGGTTTAAGATATTGATGTCGACACCCGAGATATTTCGGTAGATGCTGATGAGAAGTGCCAATCCAACGGCAACTTCGGCGGCTGCCACTACCATGATGAAGAATACCATCACCTGTCCTTCGGCTTCGCCCCAATAGGATGAAAAACTGACCAGCAACAGGTTTACGGAATTCAACATGATTTCGATGCACATCAAAATAATGATGGCATTACGGCGCAGCAATACGCCCATTACGCCGATGGAGAACAGCGCAATGCTTAGGTACAGATACCAGCTTTGTGGTATCGCCTGTGTAACTACTTGTACTTGCTCCATGTTAAATCTTCTCCTTTTCTTTTTTGGTTAAAAGCACTACGCCAATCATGGCGGATAGGAATAGTACCGAACACACTTCAAAAGGCAATAAAAAGTCGGTGAATAATTTCTGGCCGATGTTTTTTACCGCACCGGTTCCGGCTGCAAAGGCTGGTACTTCGGTAGCAAAAATGGTTTCCTTGGATGCCGCCAATATCACCAAGCCCAAGGCTCCGGCGGATATCACGGAGGCAAATTGGAGCACGGTGCTTTTTTTGCCTTCGCTATCCTTATTCAAATTCAATAGCATGATGACGAACAGGAAGAGCACCATGATGGCTCCCGTGTACACGATGATGTGCACGATGGCCAAAAAGTCGGCCTGGAGGATAACGTAATGCCCGGCGATGGTAAAAAAGCAGAAAATCAGGGAAAGTACCGAGTGGACGGGATTTCTGGAAAAAACAACCATCAATCCGCTCAGCAGGGTCAAAATAGCTAGTGTAAGAAAAACGTATGTTGTCATGCTGTTCCGGTTAGGCTTGTTCAACTTTCTTTTTCTTACGTTCGCTTACATCCACGCGGTCGTCAATGGCTTCTACCAAAATATCTTTGCCGAATACAAACGTGTGGCGGCTATAAGCAGCCGGTACGATTCTGTCGGTGAGGTAAATGGCGTCTTTCGGACAGGCTTCCTCACACAATCCACAGTAGATACAACGTAGCATGTTGATTTCGTACATGGCTGCATATTTTTCTTCGCGGTACAGGTTTTCTTCACCGTCCAACCTTTCGGCAGCTTCCATGGTAATGGCTTCCGCCGGGCAAGAAACGGCACACAGGCCGCAAGCCGTACAATTTTCGCGGCCTTCCTCGTCGCGTTTCAATACGTGCATGCCACGGTATACTTTAGAGAACTCGCGCTGCTCTTCCGGATATTTTATCGTTACCTTCCTTTTAAAAAGGTGACTAATCGTAATCATCATACCTTTAAAGATGGCCCATAGATACATTCTCTCTACCCAGGTCATCTCCTTGTTTGAGACTACTTCACTTCTATTTGTTAACTGCATAAATACTAGAAATATGTGAGGACAAACCCCGTAACCAAAATATTAACGATTGCGAGCGGTATAAACAATTTCCATCCCAAATTCATCAAATGGTCGAAACGGAAACGTGGCAATGTCCAACGAACCCACATAAAGAAGAATATGAAGAAAAATGTTTTGGCAAAAAGGAACAGGATACCCAGTACCGCTGCCGTGTTCTGCGACAAATCCATGCCATCTACGCCCGGAAATTTATATCCGCCGAAGAACAAGGACGAAATCAATGCCGATGAAACAAACATGGCCACATATTCGCCAAAGAGGAAAAGTGCCATTTTCATACTGGAGTACTCAATCAGATATCCACTGTTCAATTCGCTTTCCGTTTCCGGTAAATCGAACGGCGCCCGGTTACACTCGGCAAACGCGCATACCAGGAATATAAGGAAAGAAACCGGCTGAAGAAATACGTTCCACATGCCGTGGGCCTGGCCTTCCACTATGTCTCTGATCGATAGGGAACCGTTCATCATAATCAAAGGGACAATGCTCAATCCCATAGCCAACTCGTAGCTGATCATTTGGGAAGAGGCACGGATAGAACCCAACAAGGCGAACTTGTTGTTGGATGCCCAACCGCCGATCATGATACCGTAGACACCCAAGGATGCCACACCAAAAAAGTAAAGGATTCCGATGTTTAAATCGGCAATCTGCAAGGAGAAATTTCTGCCGTTGATGAGTAAATCCGGACCCCAAGGCATGATGATGTAACCCATTAACGCCGTACACATGAAAATACATGGTGCAGCGATGAACAACAATTTATCCGAAGTATTGGGTGTGATTTCTTCCTTAAAGAAACTTTTTAAACCATCGGCCAAGGGTTGGAATAGCCCTCCCGGCCCGGCACGGTTTGGGCCGATACGGTCTTGCAGCCATGCGGCCACTTTTCTTTCGGCCAGCGTGCTATATGCGGCTACGCCCAAAGACACGGCAAATAAAATACCGCAAAGAATAAGTTTATCTAACAATAAGATTTCCATTAGTCTTCAATCGGCTTTATATCGTTCAACTTAAATTCGTTGGGTTTCACCGTACCAAATCGGCGATGTCCTTGGGAAATCACGGAGTGTTGGTCTATTTCCAATGGGCCTTCGATGGTCCAATCGGAGGTGCGTTTTTTATCGAAACGACACGTGTTGCAGATGAAATCCTCCACTTCGCCCCATTGGTTTTTGATGCCCGTTACGCGCAATACTTCTTCGCCTTTGTACCATACGGCGGCTTTGCCTTTACAATCCGGGCAATCGCGGTGCGCACGCATCGGTTTGGTAAACCATACGCGGCTTTTGAAGCGGAATGTCTTATCCGTCAAGGCACCTACCGGACATACGTCAATCACGTTGCCGGACATGTTGTTGTCGATAGATTTCTCTATATAGGTGGAGATTTCGGACACGTCGCCGCGGTTCATTACCCCGTGTACACGTCCGTCGGTAATTTGGTCTGCCGTTTTTACACAACGGTAACATAGTATGCAACGCGTCATGTGCAACTGCACGTGCGGGCCGATATCAATTTTCTTGAAAGTACGTCTTTTGAATTCGTAGCGGGTGGTGGATTTACCGTGCTCGTAAGACAAATCCTGTAAATGGCATTCGCCGGCTTGGTCGCAAACCGGACAGTCCAAGGGATGGTTCACCAACAAAAATTCTACCACGCCGGCACGCTCTTCCTGTAATTGCTCAGATGTGGTGTTAACCACTTCCATACCGTCTTCCACCGGGGTACGGCATGATGCCACCGGTTTTGGGATCGGATTCGGGTTGTTGGCCGACATTTTGGTGACGCGTACGATGCAGGTTCTGCAATATCCGCCGCTACCTTCCAATTTTGAATAATAGCACATGGCCGGAGGTGCCACCTCTTGGCCAATCAAACGTGCTGCCTGAAGGATGGTCGTTCCCGCGGGAACTTCGATGCTATGTCCGTCTATCGTTACTGTAGGCATGAATGCTCGGATTAAATTTGTACCGCTTCGTAATAATGGGATACGTCTTTGATGCTATCGCCGTTGGTCACGTATTCCTCAAAATCCTTTCTGAAATGACGGATGGCACTGGCCACTGGCCAAGCTGCCGCATCACCGAGCGGACAAATGGTTTTACCTTCTATGTTTTTTTGGAGGTCCCAAAGCAAATCTACGTCTGCCAAGGTACCGTGTCCATGTAAAATTTTGTGGAGTATTTTTTCCATCCATCCAGTTCCTTCGCGGCATGGGCTACATTGTCCGCAAGATTCATGGTGGTAGAAACGGGTGAAGTTCCATAGGTTTTTCACCACGCTGGTGGTTTCGTCCATGGCGATGAATCCGCCGGAGCCGAGCATAGTGCCGGTAGCAAATCCGCCGTCGGAAAGACTTTCGTAGCTCATTAAACGGGGTTCGCCGTTGGCCAATTTCAAAATCAGCTCGGCCGGAAGTATGGGAACAGATGAGCCGCCGGCTACTACAGCTTTCAGTTTTCTGTCGCCACGGATGCCGCCGCAATATTCATCGGAGTAGAGAAATTCTTCAACCGGTAACCCCAATTCTATTTCGTAAACTCCTGGTTTTTTTATATGTCCGCAAGCGGAAATCAACTTGGTGCCCGGCGATTTTTCAGTGCCTATTTTGGCATATTCAGCACCGCCCATGTTGATGATATGTGGCACGGTGGCAATGGATTCTACATTGTTTACTACGGTAGGGCATTTCCATAAACCTTGGATGGCCGGGAATGGGGGTTTGATACGTGGGTTACCACGTTTACCTTCCAAGGACTCAATCAAGGCCGTTTCTTCGCCACAGATGTAGGCTCCGGCGCCCGGATGCACGTGTAGGTTCAACGAAAAACCAGACCCCAAGATATTATCGCCCAACAAACCCGCTTCGTAAGCTTCGTCTATGGCTTTTTGTAGAATATGGAAAACGTATAATAATTCGCCACGGATATAGATGTAGGCCGTGTTGGCCCCCAATGCATAGCTGGAAATAATCATTCCTTCCACCAACATGTGCGGAATGCGCTCCATCAAATAACGGTCTTTGAATGTGCCCGGTTCGCTTTCGTCGGCATTGCAAACTAAATAACGTGGATTGCCTGATTTCTTGTCGATGAAAGTCCATTTTCTTCCCGTAGGGAAGCCTGCACCACCACGGCCACGAAGACCGCCACCCAATACTTCGTTCGTTACTTCGTCGGGTGTCATTTTCAAGGCTTTTTTCAAACCTTCGTAACCACCGTTCGCTTGGTAACCGCCCAGCGTTTGGATGCCTGGCTTGTCAATATGTTCGGTTAATATTTTCTTTCCCATATTAGCCTTTTATCTTGTCTTTTGCCCAGTGCGAGATGTGACCTTCGCATTGGCCGTATTCGTCCAATATTTTATCCACCTTCGCATAGGTAAGGTGTTCGTGATATTTCTCACCGATTTGTAGCATGGGTGCATTGCCGCAGGCAGCCAAGCATTCTACGCCTTTCAACGTGAATTTGCCGTCGGCCGTGGTTTCGCCCGGTTTGATGCCCAATTTATTTCCGATGTATTTGATGATGTCTTCCGCACCCATTAACCAACATGGACCGGTATGGCACACCTCGATCACACATTTCCCTACCGGTTTTAGGTGGAACATGCTATAGAATGAAGCTACTTCGTATACTTCCACCGGCGTAATGCTTAATACGGAAGCTACATAATCCATCGTCGGGGCGCTTAACCAACCGTCAAATTCCGCCTGTGCGATGTGCAATACGGGAATCAAGGCTGATTTTTGCCTACCTTCGGGATAGCGTTTGATGATTTTCTGTACCAATGCCATGGCATCGGCCGAAAACTCGATATGTTTAGGTGCTGCTTCCATATTTATGCGTCCAGCTCTCCGGCAATTACGTTAATACTACTCATCGTCATGACGGCATCGGATATCATTTGTCCGCGGATCATCTCCGGATATGCCTGGTAATAGATGAAACACGGACGACGGAAGTGCAATCTGTATGCGGCACGTCCACCGTCGCTTACTAAATAAAATCCTAGTTCGCCGTTTCCGCCTTCTACGGCATGGTAAACTTCTCCTACCGGAACGTCCGTCTCTCCCATCACTATCTTAAAGTGCCAGATCAAGGCTTCCATTTTGGTATACACATCCTCTTTGGGAGGCAGGTAGAACTCGGGCACATCGGCATAATATTTACCTTCCGGTAAATTATCCATGGCCTGTTGGATGATCCTCAGACTTTCCCACATTTCACGGTTACGCACACAGAAACGGTCGTAAACGTCGCCCTGTGTACCTATCGGAATGGTAAAGTCAAAATCGTTATAACTGCTGTATGGCGTGGTAACGCGTACATCGTAATCAACACCGGCGGCACGTAGGTTTGGGCCAGTAAAGCCGTAACTCAACGCACGTTCTGCGGATATACCGCCGATACCGATGGTACGATCCATGAAAATACGGTTACGCGTCAACAGGTTTTCAAATTCGGTCAAAACCCTTGGATAATCCTTGAGGAAAGCACGAATTTTTTTATGCGTATCGGCACTGAAATCGCGTTCAAAACCGCCGATACGACCAATGTTGGTAGTAAGGCGTGCGCCACAAATGCTCTCGTAGATATCGTAAATTTGCTCGCGCGATTGGAATGTATACGTAAAACCCGTTAAGGCACCCATATCTACCCCAATTACGCTATTACAGATCAGGTGGTCAGCAATACGTGCCAGCTCGCTGATGATGACCCGCATATAATCAATACGCTTTGGAACTTCCACACCGATCAACTTCTCCACGGTGGCATGCCACCCAAAGTTGTTGATGGGGGATGAGCAATAGTTCAAACGGTCCGTAAGTGGCGTAACCTGATAAAACGGACGGTTTTCGGCAATTTTTTCAAACGCGCGATGGATGTATCCCACGGTTTGTTCAGAATCCACAATGGTTTCCCCGTTCACCTTCAATATGTTCTGCATCACACCGTGTGTGGCCGGGTGGATGGGACCGAAGTTGAGCGTGGTATATTCCTTTTCGTCCGCGGGGCGAATGATATGTTCTTTTTTATCCGCCATATTATCTTCCGAAATATTTGTCTTGTTTGTCGGTACGTGTGCCGTCTTCCAGCGGATATTCTTTCCGCATCGGGAAATAATCCATTTCGTCCACGTTTAAAATTCGTTTCAGGTTGGGGTGTCCTTCGAAAATCACGCCATAGAAGTCAAAGGTTTCCCTTTCCATCCAGTCGGCCCCGGCATACAATGGCGTAAGCGAAGCGATATGTGGTTTCTCGATGGGCAAAAATGCCTTGATGCGTATGCGAATGTTGTTTTGTAGGCTGTGTAAGTGGTATACTACGCCAATTTCTTTGCCTTTGCTGGCCGGAAAATGGATACCGGTGATATCCGTCAGAAATTGGAATTGTAAGGTGGGGTGCTCGAAGAGGTGTTGGAACAAAGGCAAAACACGGCTTGGTTTTACTTCCACCGACAGCATGCCGTAAGATACTTCGTGGGCAATCAAACCCTCACCCAGGAACTGCTGGAGCGCGTCCAGCACGGTATTGTTATCGTACTTTGCCTGCATTATTCTATTCCGTATGAGTGAAGCAATTCTTTGTATTCGGGCGTGTCTCTGCGGCGTAATGATTCGCTTCTGACCAAGTCCTGTATTTTCATGACGCCATCCAGGATTTGCTCAGGACGAGGCGGGCATCCAGGTACGTAAACGTCTACAGGAATCACCTTGTCAATCCCTTGTAATACGGAATAGGTGTCGAAAATACCACCACTGGATGCACAGGCACCTACGGCGATTACCCAGCGAGGCTCGGCCATCTGCATATAAGTTTGTTTCAATACAGGGCCCATTTTTTTTGATATGGTTCCCATCACCATCAACAAGTCGACCTGACGGGGTGAGAAACTCAATTTTTCAGACCCGAAACGTGCCAAGTCGTATTGTGGCATCATGGTAGCCATAAATTCTATACCACAGCAAGATGTGGCAAACGGCAATGGCCAAATGGAGTTGGCACGTGCCAAAGCTACTACTTTATCCAATGAGGTGGCAAAAAAACCTTCTCCCTGAATTCCTTCGGGCATGGGTACGTGCACCAGTTCTTTCTTCTTGTCGCCGCCTGTTATTTGTCCCATTTCAAAGCTCCTTTCTTAATGATGTAGAAGAAACCGATCAATAATGTGGCCACAAAAATGACCATCTCTATGAAGCCGGTAGCCCCCAATTCTTTAAAGTTTACAGCCAAGGATACATAAAGATGACCTCCACGTCGAATAACACGAAGAGGATGGCCGCCACAAAATATTTGATATTGAATGGCAGACGGGCATTACCTACGATAGGAATACCACTTTCTGTATTTTGAAGCTTGATTTTTGTTTTGCGTTTTGGACCAATCCAGTGAGTCACAAGAATAGTGGTGACGACAAAGCCCGCAGCTAACGCAAACTGTATTAGTATGCTGATGTAATTTATGTCAGTGCCCATATAGTAAATATGCGGCGCGAAGGTAAGGAAATATTCGTGCGGCAACCACTTTTCAACACTATTTTATGCCTGAATATGCCTTTCTATTATCTCTTTAACTGCAAGAAAAATATGTCATTAGGTTATTAAGAATCATTCTAAATTTCGAGTCTTGTCGCAAGTTTTAATCACCATTCCAAGGAATGTTAAAATTAATTAGATATAGTTTTGTCCACAATGGTCAGACAGCGATTTACTATTAACTACGGCTACGGTTTTTATGGTATACTGAAAATTAGTCAGGTCGTTTATTTAGCATCATTTTTGTAACCAACATGCCGTTTTAAACTAAGGTTATGGAAAAAATAAAACTAGGAAATTCAGATATATCAGTAGCTCCGCTTACTTTCGGGGGCAATGTTTTTGGTTGGACGATTGATGAAAAGACCTCGTTCGATATTTTGGACGGTTTCGTGGCGGCCGGATTCGATTTTATAGATACGGCAGATGTTTATTCTCGTTGGGCACCGAACAATGAAGGTGGCGAATCAGAAAAAATTATCGGAAAATGGATGAAAGCCCGTGGAAACCGGGATCAGATCATCATCGGTACCAAGGTGGGTTCTGATATGGGAAACGGAAAAAAGGGATTAAAAAAGAAATACATTCTACAGGCGGTGGAAGATTCGTTGAAGCGCCTGCAAACCGATTATATCGATTTGTACCAAACCCATTTTGATGATGGTTCCACGCCGATTGATGAAACATTGGGTGCTTATGCGGAATTGATCTCACAGGGCAAGGTCCGCATCATCGGGGCTTCAAATTTGAGTCCAGAGCGTTTGAAATTGTCACTGGAGATTAGCCAAAAGCAAGGCTATCCGCGCTACGAAACGTTCCAGCCGCATTATAATTTATATGACCGCGAATTGTTTGAGTCGGAATTAGAATCCATCTGCCTTGAAAATAATTTATCCGTCAATAATTATTATTCTTTGGCGAGCGGTTTTTTAACCGGAAAATACCGAACGAAAGAAGACTTTGGTAAAAGCCCGCGTGGTGGTGGCATGGATAAATATTTGGATGAACGGGGATTAAAAATCCTATCTGCTTTAGACGTGGTATCCCAAAAATATAACACCACGCCGGCCAGCGTTTCCATCGCCTGGTTGTTGTCCCGCCCCTCCATTACGGCACCGATAGCCAGTGCCACAAATCTCAAACAGTTGGATGCATTGGTGAAAGCCGTTGATTTGAAGTTAGACGATGTTTTTCTCCAACAATTGGATGCAGCCAGCGAATGGCGTAAATAAATAATAACAACGGCATGACGGGGCATCTCAGGTTGAAAAGCAACTGAAGTAACCGTTTATTTTTTTATTGATGGATAAACGACAAAAGAATGTCATCATTCTTATTTTAAGTGGATTGGCGGCATTGGCGCCGTTCAGTATCGATATGTATTTGCCGGCATTTCCCACCATAGCGAAAGAGATGGGGGTGGATATTCCCGTCATCGGTTTTTCGTTGACTGGTTATTTTATAGGAATCAGCATCGGGCAATTAATTTACGGTCCCCTTACCGACCGGTTTGGTAGGAGGAAACCTTTATTGTTCGGTTTGGTGGTGTATGCCATCGCTGCGTTGGGGTGTTCGTTGGCTACATCGGCGGAATGGTTGATAGGTATGCGCGTCCTTTCTGCTTTAGGCGGTTGTGTGGGCATGGTGGTTACACGGGCTATCGTGCGCGATTTATTCCCGGTAAACGAAACCGCACAGGTGTTTTCTACCATGATGTTGGTGATGGGCGTAGCACCGATCATAGCACCCACCGTAGGTAGTTTTATATTTACCCATTTTGGGTGGCGTGTTATATTTTATTTTCTGATGGTATGGAGTACGTTGATGATTTTGGCCGTTATATTTTTTCTGAAGGAAAGTAAGGAAGCCGATCCGTTGATTTCGCTCAAACCATTTGCGGTAGTGCGGGAATACCGTGATGTGATTACCGTAACGCAATTTCTGTTATATACATTG
>Ga0247814_10000321_pt1 | contig 40716 bp, 38 predicted proteins | sample UWRJL179409R1_FD_179947 | JGI IMG/M metagenome (GOLD analysis project Ga0247814, IMG submission 179947) | Plant litter microbial communities from Arlington Agricultural Research Station in Wisconsin, United States - UWRJ-L179-409R-1 | ecosystem: Environmental > Terrestrial > Plant litter >... | reverse complement strand
TAATACTGACGAAAAAAAGCGTGGAATCCATGTTCCATGTTCAGTATTTCGCCATGGCTTTCAAAAGTCCAAGCTCCAACTTTTCCGCCCAAATAGTTTTCTTTTTCAAACAGTGTGACCGAAAAACCTCGTTCGGCCAAATTAGTGGCAGCAGAGATTCCCGCCAAGCCGGCACCAACCACCGCCACGGTTTTGTTTCCGCTGAGCATCATTGGTTGTGTTTCGTCCGGGTGGTTGAGCGGAACCCTATAATTCTGCATTTTTGCCCTGATCTTTTTTCTGAGATATTCTTTCATGAATCCATGTGAGGTTTAGTCATCGTCGACTTGATGTTGTCGTTCCATATTCTGGTGAACTCGAATGTGACCTCGTCGCTCGGTGTAACCAATAAGTCGTTGTGTCCCGTACGGTCCTTTACGGCTTTGCTGTTTTGTAGGAAAACCAAATCTTCCTCCACGATGGAAACCGATTTGTTATGCATAAAATACCTGGCGAAAGGAGGAAACGATTTAAATATGTTATCCCAAAGCGTGATCTGGCACATGCAGATCGTGTTCTCGTCCACCTGGTAGAATTGCTCGTAAATCACCATCCGGCGTTTGGGGAAACAGATATCCAACTTGGATGTATGCGGAAACCAAAAGCCAAAATGTGTGGTGATGGTTTTGTTAAAACCGAAATATAACTTCTCGAAAAACGAGCCTTCATTTTCACGCATGTACGTTCCCGTCAGCCAGTCCTTGCCTTTTTGTATATTGAAATCAACCTGCCCGGCATGTAGGTTGCCCATAAATGAGCCTATGGAATTTTTATGCACATGGTTGATGTGATAGGCATCAATGAGACTTTCCGCGGCCAGTTTTAAGTCCGCATCAAAATAATGGTAATTGAAAACACGCGGCAGCTTATTCATTTCTGGCATCGGCGGAAGCGATTCTTTGTCAGCCAGTTTTTCGTCACCAATAAAAACCCAAACGGCATGATAATCCGTCCTAACTTTATATTTCTGTATTTTACATACGGATGGAATCGGCTTGTCTTGAGGCAAAGAAGGAATATCTACACATTTCCCTTCGGTATCATATCCCCATCCATGATATGAACATTTGATCTGTTCACCATCTACATAACCCAACGAAAGATTTACGTTCCGGTGGCAACAACGATCCTCCGTAACCCCGATTTTTCCTGTTTTAGTCTTAAAAATCACCAATTCGCGGCCCAACATTTTTTTTGGCAATGGGTTCTTTGCTTCCAATTCCTCGTTCAAACAAGCCAAATACCATTTATTCTCTATGTAAGCCATCACCAATCTCTAACTATATTCTAAATAAACAATGGGAACATCATATTGTTCGACAAAAATATGATAAATATTCCGCCATATTTCCCGATTATTTTTGCCAGACATTTTACATCTTTTATAGACGGCCCATTAAAAGGTTTGGTTTTCAATAATTTGAAAAAAAAATTATGAACATTCATAGAATATAGTTTATCCGAGATTAAAAAGCCATATATTCGTCAGTTGATAAACCTATCCTAAAAACTCAATGGGGCGGGGTTTATATATTTAAATTAATCTTTTAGTACATGAAAAAAACAATTTTACTTTTTTCAGCCGTATTGGCATTTGGTCTTCAAGGCCTGCATGCCCAATTTACGTGCGGAACGGCAACGGCGGTCACGCCGGGAACCTACACGGCTCCGGTAATTACGGGCACGGGAGCCACAGAACCAGATGCTGTTGGTGCGGTTTGGTATTCGTTTACACCCTCATCAGTAGGAAATCTAACAATCAGTTCATGTGGTGGTGGTGCAGACACGCGCCTTTGGATCAGATCCGGCACATGTGGTGCGCTTACGGAAGTGGCAACCAATGACGATACTCCTGGATGTTTTTCTACGGGCACAAATGCATGGGCATCAAAAGTTGAAAACTTGCCTCTTCAAGCCGGCGTAACTTACTATTTTGAGTGGGATGATGTATGGGGCGACCCAACTCCTTTACCGGCCTTTGGCTGGAGTTTCACGTTTACCGCAATCCCCAACAATGGCGATGCAGGTATTACAACAAGGATTGGCGAATACACGCGTATGCCAATTACTCAATTGAGTTCAGTTCCGTTAACGGCCAGGATCCAAAACAATAGTGTTACTCCACTGACGAATGTGGTGGTCACTGCACAAGTTTTTGCAACCACTAACTTGTCAACCCCGGTAGCTACTTTCTCAAGCACACCTATCTCATTAGCATCCACTGCCAACCAAACCGTTTCCATCGGAACTTGGACCCCACCGGCAAATGTGGCCGATTATGTGATTAATTTTACCAAAACACAAACAGAGGCAGACGCAGTTACCTCAAATAACACAAGCTCACAAAATTTTACGGTTGATTTTAACTATTATGGTAGAGATAATGGTGTATTAGCCGGGGCATTGGGAGTTAATACCGGTGGTAATATTCGTATGGGTAGTCAGTTTACCGTCATTAACAACGATCAAATTACGGGAGTACAATACTACATTAATACAACAAATGCTGCCCAACAGTACAATATCCAAATTTATCAGGTAACTGGTGGCGTAATAGGCGCAACACCTTTATTTACCTCCGCAACACAAACTACAACAGGGGTTGCAGGATTCAATACGTTGAACTTTGCACCATTGGCCGTTACACCAGGTGAATATGCCGTAATCCTTCACCATACATCTACCGCCAACGTCAATATTGGCCTTGGGTACAGTAATAATATATTTACGGCTGGGAAACAATGGCTTAAAATCACCACTGGTGCATGGCAAAATGCGGAAGCACAAGGATTTAACCTCGCATTCATGATTCGCCCTAAGTTTGGCGCTGACGCAGCGAACGATGTTCGTTTCGTGAGTAATTCAAATGCCAATGAATATTCCGCCGTCCACGCCCTTCAGGCTCCAACGGGAACACCATTGACCTTCCAAGCCATAGGTAGAAATGCAGGAACAGCAAGTGCCACCAACGTAGTTTTGACAGTGAATGTCAGAAACAGTGCGAACACCGTGGTTTATACGGCTGCTTCTGCACCACAAACATTGGCATCACTCACCAATGGTACATTTACCGTTCCTTCCTTTACGGTAACAGCAACCGGAGAATACACGATAGAATATGCTTTCACTGCTGACGGGACCGATGAAATTCCTAATAACAACTCAGGAACGACTACATTTGAGCGTTCACTTGACTTTATGTCACGTGCCATCGGCATTACAGGTTCATTGGGTGTTGGCCCAAACACACCTGCTGGTGTTTATGACGGTGCCGTATTAGGCCAAACCTATACACTAACCCAAGCAGACGAATTAAAATCGGTTCGTTTTGTATTGAATGCACCACCAGCAAACGTTCCTGTTCGTGTTGACATATACAACACGACTGCTGGCGCTCCTACCGGAACACCGATCGCATCAACAACAGTTTATACCACTACCGCAGCAGATTTAGCCAACGGTGTTGAGTTAAACCTACCAATATCTGGCGGTAACCTAAACTTGGCTGCCGGAACTTATTACTTTGGTGTAATCGAGCAAGAAGGTAACATCACATTGGCCACTTCCACGAGTAACTTTACCGCAGGAAAAACCTTCCTGAAATGGGATGCGAATGCTGCCGGTGCATGGGTAAATAACGAATCTTTCAACTTTAACGTGGTATATGTATTGGATCCTGTATTCAATGTATGTTTACCGGTTGCAACCACATTTGATGTAACCAACGCCAACTGTTCTGCGGCTGACGGTTCTGCCGAAGTTACTGCAACAGGAGGCACGGGTGGATTCACGTACCTTTGGGATAATGGCCAAAACACGGCCGTATTGAGCAACGTAACCAGTGGTGTTTACGAAGTTACCATTACCGATGCATTGGGCTGCGAAACCGTTGCCGAAGTTACCATCCAAGACCAATCTACGCTTACCGCTACCGCTGTGGCCACAAACGTGCTTTGTGCCAATGGTAATACAGGAAGCGTTACCGTTACACCGGCCAACGGTGAGACTCCATATACCTATACATGGGCCGGAAGTACAAACACAACCGCCACATTAAGTAATTTGGCTGCCGGAACATATACGGCTACCGTGACGGATGATAATGGATGTACATTCATCGTTACCCAAACTGTTACCCAACCAGCTGCGGTTATCGGAACTGCTGCCGTAACGAATGTAAGTTGCGCCGGTGCATCTACCGGTAGCATTACCATCACCCCTTCTGGAGGTGTAGGTCCTTACACATACGCGTGGACAGGAAGCACAAATACAACCGCCACGCTTAGTGGTGTACCAGCCGGTTCATACGCAGTTACCATTACAGATGCAAACAACTGTTCTGCAAACGTTTCTCAAACAGTAACTGAAACTGGTACTCCAATTACAATTACAGGCGTAGTAAACAATCCTAACGGTTTCGTTAACATTACCCCTAACGGCGGTACTCCACCTTATACTTATGCTTGGAGCAATGGTGCTACCACACAAGATATATTTGGTGCCAGTTCAGGAACTTACACAGTAGTTGTTACTGATGCCAATGATTGTAATTCTACCGAAACGTTCACGGTATCCAATACCATCGGAATTAACGAGGTAGAGGCATTTGGAGAATTAAAAATATTCCCAAATCCATCTAACGGTAATTTTAACGTGAGCATCCAAGCTCCAGAAAGCAAAAATGTACGTGTTGAGTTGATCAACGTAGTGGGCAAAACTTTAATGACCAAAACGGCAGACAATATCACATCACATATTTTCAATTTCGACGTAGTGGGTTATGCCGCCGGTGTTTACACGGTGCGCATCACGGCAAACGGTCAAAGTATTACAAAAGTGATCATCATCCAATAATCAGATTGGATCAATAAATTAAAAGCGGAAGGTGTTTTCACCTTCCGCTTTTTTTATGGAAAATATTCAGATGTTAATGGATGATATTCCAAATATATAATACGACGAAAAACAATACCTGTACCACAAAAAGCCCCGCGGCAAAACGGTTACGTATATCAAACTTTCCCCAGATGGCGATAGCACAAAGAAATAAACCGCAGAAATACCAAGCTATATAATTCTCCACGGGGACGGTGTCGCTTTTCCAATCCCACATATCATTACGCATGGCAAACGGTTCCAAAAAATAATCGTACAATACCATGAGCAATGGCGCCAACAAAGTTTGCACCCAACGTGCGGAATGGACAACGGCAGAAACCGCCAGCGAAGTGTATACCATAAAAAACCAGTTGAGCCCTATCAACAACGGCACGCCATATATCTTCCAACCCAAACTGCTTCCATAGGCATAATCACCAAATATGATCCCCGTTTTGGTACCCAATAATTCAATGAAATACCCAAACAGGAAACAAACCAAAAACAACATGATGCTTTTAAAAGTAAATTCTTTTTTGCCCAATAATAAGATGACGAAGGCAAAAAGAATATTGGCCGGAATAAGCCGGATAAATAAATCGTGTAGTGATGGAATCATGAAACCGGTCAATCCTACCAAATAAATGATGGTGACCACAAACCCAACCCAACTGCTTTTTACTCTCGTCACTTATATTTATTTTCAATGATAGAGGCCGTAATTTTGGCCGATGCCAAACACATCGGAATGCCGGCGCCCGGATGCACGCTTCCTCCCGTAAAATACAAACCTTTGTATTTGGAACGATTCGAATGACGCAAAAATGCAGAAAATTTACTGTTACCTGATGCGCCATACAACGAACCATGCCACGACGAGGTTCTGGCTTCGATCCAACGAGGGTCTTCCACTATCTCCACTTCAATAAACGCTGAAATGTCAAATCCCAGCTTCAATGATATTTTTTTGATTAAAATTTCGCGGCCACGTCGTACAATATCGTCCCAGTCCTGTCCTATATTTTCGGGTACGTTAATCATCGTAAACCAGTTCTCGCCTCCATCCGGCGCATCTGCCGAAACATGCTTGGAACTGATAAAAAGATAAACCGTAGGATCGGGGTATAATGTTTTCGTTTCGAACAAAGCCTTAAATTCTGCCTGATAATCGGCTGAAAAGAAAATATTATGTATTTCCAATTCAGGAAATTTCCGCTTCATTCCCCAATTAAAAACCAAGGCTGAAGTACTACGTTCCACACTGGACGAACGCTTGAAACCACTTTCGTCCTTCAAAAGGTATTTATAGGTGGGAACCACATCCGCATTGGAAATAACGAGGGAAGCATCGTAGGTAAGCCGATCTGTTTTTACACCGGCTACTTTTCCGTCCTTGTGTATAATTTCCAAGGCTTCCTCACCCATACGAAAAGTAACACCTTGGCGTTTGGCCAATGTAGAAATGGCGTTTGTGATCTCGATGATGCCCTTATCCGGAATAAATGCACCGATGCCATATTCCACATGCGGAATAACGGATAAAGTAGCCGGAACGCGGAACGGATCGCAGCCATTGTATGTAGCATATCTATTGAATAACTGGATGGCTTCCGGTGTTTCTAAACGGCTCTGGTTATATTCATCCATGGTTTGGAAAACATGCAGGTCCCTTAAACCCGAAAGGCCTTTGATGAATGGTGTCGAAAGAAATGTTTTTGGGTTCGAAAAATCAGAAAAAACGAACAAATCTGCCGTTACTTCCCATTTGCGTTTGCTTTCCCGTAAATAACGGAGCACATTTTCTTTGGGTTCGCCCAAACCGCTTTCCAATGATTGGGCGAAAGTTTCGGCATCCGCAAATGAATCAACCTGCTTACCGGACGAAAAAAAATAGCGGCAAATGGTATCCAGCCGGGTGTAGGTAAAATAATCCGCGGGATTTTCTCCGCATAGATGGAATAATTCATCTACGAGATGTGGCATCGTAAATAGGGATGGCCCGGCATCAAAACGGTAACCATTTTCGGATACTTCGGACAACTTTCCTCCGGGGAATGTATTTTTTTCGATTACCGTTACCTTAAAACCCGCATGTGCCAAGCGAACGGAAAGTGCCATGCCGCCAACACCCGAGCCAATGATGACTACCGTTTTCTCTTTTTCCATGCACATAGAAATAATCTAAACGTGATTTTGTTTAGCGGACAGCGAAAAAACCTCCACCGTAGTACCGCCGCCCGCCTGTGAATGGATGGCAAACTCCGCACCGGCTTCTCCGGCCCTATACCGCATGTTCTCCAAACCATAATGCCCTTCTTTCTTATCTTTTTCCGGGTTAAAACCGGCACCGTCATCCTTGACGGAAAAATAAAATTCGTATTGTGCGTCGGATTTTACGGTAACCACAATTTTATTGGCACCCGCATGTTTTACGGAATTGGAAAACGCTTCTTGGCAAAGCCGGTATAAATTGAGTGCTACGCCAGGACTCAATACCCGGTTCTGTTCAATTCCTTCCTTAAACGAAACTTCTATGTTGTTAGAGAACTCTACCTGCTTAAAGGCATATTGCTTAAACTTATCGCTAAAATTTTCTACCGAAATTTCATTTTTGTTGATGGCCCAAACCGTTTCGCGAAGCGTCATAATGGCCTGTCCGGCCGTATCGCGTAAGGCGGGAACATATTTATTGTTTTTGTCCGATTCGCCAGCCTTTTCCAATATGGAAATCATGTAACTCATCTGCGCACCGAGATGGTCGTGCAAATCCCTGGAAATGCGTCTCCTCTCCCCTTCCCGGGCCGTGTTTACTTCCGTCAGCAATCTAATTTGTTGTTCGCGCCTGATGCGGTAGAAAATCAACAGACCCAAAATGATCGCCAGAAAAAAAATGATTCCCATGGATACGGCCGTAATCAACTGCAAACGATTTTGGTTTTCCTTATCCCGTATCTCCAAATCACGTAGGGAAACCGTTTTTTTCAACAATTCATTTTCATTCGCCTTTTTTTCCGTCTCGTAGCGGGTAGAAATCTCTTCGATACGGCTAGCGGACTCGATTCTATATATCGAATCTTTCAGCCCTTCAAAATTTTGGTAGTAATTAAATGCGGCCTTGTAATTTCCTTGTATCATCGCGACATCAGAAAGTAGCCTATAATTTGCCATTTGCAGATCGAGATACTTTAACGGAAAGGCTATGGCATTACTCTTCAAAAAATAATCGGAGGCTTCTGTCATTTTTTTCCGCTTCATACTCAATTCGCCCAACTCCGTATAATTGAGCGCCAGGGAAAATGAATCATTATACTGCATCCTGATTTTCAATGCATCCTGTAAGTATTTTTCGGCTTTGTCATAATCTTCCAACGTAATATACAGATAGCCGATATTGCTTAAACTATATGAAATGCCAATATCGTCTTTTCGTAATTGCTGGATTTCAAGCGAAGCACGGTAACGGCGCATGGCTTCATTGTAATCTCCCGTATATTCATACACCACGCCGGATTCATTGTAGATTGTGGCTATACCGGAAGAATCACCGATTTCAGTAAATAATTTCATCGCCCTATCGTAGGCATTCGTGGCCCTTTGGAACTCTTTTTTCTTACGGTAAAGCTTACCCAAGGCATTCAACGATTCTCCCAACTGTTGTTTATCCTTTTTAATTTCCAATATCTGTATGGAAGAATATAGGTAATGTGCCGTACTATCAAACTGGCCCTGAAAATAATATGAAACACCTTTGTATCGATACATTTCAGCCAACTTAACGGAATCATTTAATGCCTTGGCCAAATAAATCCCCTGATTTGATACGAACAAACGTTCATTAAAATCACTTAATCTTGATGAGCGTGCCAAACGAAGGACAGCGTCCAACTTTTGTACGGGTTCCAGTTGGGTACGGTTGATTTCCCGTAAACTATCCAGCACGGGTTTTTGTGCCATCGCGCATAGCGAAAACAGGAGAAGCGTTAGACAAAAGGCTCCTGAAAACAAAGAATTTAGTTTCTTAAAATACAACGCGGAGGAAAATGTAAGTGATAACAAATATTGGAAGGCAAATCGGTAATAGCAAATGAAAATGTATAGAAATTCATCTACGTATTGGCCGCAACATTTAAGTGTTACAGCACGAAATGGATGATAAATGTAGGCGGTTGCATCTAAAATGGATGGTAAAACCATGCGGTTTCCTATTTTTGCGCCCGAATGGGCGAATACGATTTACTGATCAAGCAATATCTGAAGGATCCGATATTTAAAATCATCTCCTCCGAAGCCGATGCTTTGGGGATGGATGCCTACCTTATTGGCGGATTCGTTCGCGATATGCTGTTGGGCAGGCCCAGCAAGGATATTGATATCATGGCCGTGGGAAGCGGGATTGAACTGGCCCAGCGCGTGTCAAACAAATTAGGCAAACATGCCGAAGTAACCGTATATGCCAATTTCGGAACGGCTTTGGTGAAACACGGGAACTTCGAAATTGAGTTCGTGGGTGCCCGTAAAGAAAGTTACCGCGAACATTCCCGAAAGCCGGCCGTAGAATCCGGTACATTAAACGATGACTTGAACCGCCGTGATTTTACCATCAACGCATTGGCGCTTCAATTGAACCGTCTGCATTTCGGTAAGCTGGTAGACCATTTTAAGGGCACCAAAGATTTGGAAAAAGGAATCATCCGCACGCCATTGGATCCGGACATTACCTATTCCGACGACCCTTTGCGTATGATGCGCGCCATTCGTTTTGCCTCGCAGCTCAATTTCAACATTGAGCAAAAATCTTTGGATAGCATCACGCGGAATGCGGAACGCATCAAAATAATCTCCAAGGAACGTGTGGCAGACGAACTCAACAAAATTGTGCTTTCTCCCGTTCCATCCGTCGGTTTTAAAATTTTGTTCAACACCGGACTGTTGCAGCTCATTTTCCCTGAAATGGCCGCGCTGCATGGCGTGGATACCGTAGATGGAAAATCGCACAAGGATAATTTTTACCATACGCTCCAGGTACTCGACAACCTGAGCGAAAATACGGACGATCTGTGGCTACGCTGGTCGGCCATTATGCACGACATCGCCAAACCGCCTACCAAACGCTTTGAACCCGGCCACGGATGGACGTTCCATGGACACGAGGATTTGGGGGCTAAACTGACGCCCGGAATTTTCAAAAGATTAAGCTTACCACTCAACGACCGTATGAAATACGTACAAAAGTTGGTGCGCCTGCATTTGAGGCCTATCGCGTTGGTAAAGGAGATTATTACGGATAGTGCCATCCGCCGGTTGATATTTGACGCCGGCGAGGATCTAGAGGATTTATTGATGCTTTGCGAAGCAGACATCACTTCCAAAAACGACGATAAGGTGGCACGCTATCTAGCCAACTACAAAAAAGTACGCAAACGCCTGAAGGAAGTAGAGGAAAAAGACCGTGTGCGCAACTTCCAACCTCCGGTGGACGGGCAGGATGTGATGACGGCTTTCGGTATTTCGCCTTGTGGAGAAATCGGTATCATAAAGAATGCCATCAAAGATGCCATATTGGACGGCGAAATTAAAAATAACCGAGCGCAGGCTTTGGACTTTATGTATAAAAAGGGCCAAGAACTGGGTTTTACGGTGGTACGACAACTATCTACAGAAGAACCTACCGGCGGTGAGTAAACCCAACGTCATAGCCATCGTGGGACCTACGGCTTCCGGAAAGACGAGTTTTGCCATAAACCTGGCCCAACAATTAGGAACGGAAATCATTTCGGCGGACTCCCGCCAGTTTTATAAGGAATTGCCTATCGGCAGCGCCATGCCATCTCCAGATGAATTGCTTCTGGCAAAACATCATTTCATCGCCTGCCGTTCCGTAAGCGAAGAATATGCTGCCGGAAGCTACGCGCATGATGCAAGAAAGATAATAGCCGAACTGCATACTCAAGGAAAAACCGCCATCATCTGTGGAGGGTCGGGATTGTATATACAGGCGTTATTGTATGGCATGGACCGATTTCCGGAAGTGAGCGAAACCATAAAAAACGAGGTGGAGGAAATTTTCCGGGATGGTGGAATCAAGCATTTACAAAACGCCTTACAACAGATCGATCCCACCTATTTTTCCGAGGTGGATATACATAACCCGGCGCGGTTACGCCGCGCCTTGGAAGTCAGCCTCTCATCCGGAAAGCCTTATTCATCCTTCCGTTCCAATACCAATCAGCCGCTGTACAATTTTAAGGCATTCGGGCTGGACATACCCAAGAAAGAATTACACGCAAGAATTGAAAAACGGGTGGACCAAATGGTCATCGACGGATTGGAAACCGAAGCCCAACATGTGTATCCATACAGAACCCTAAAATCATTACAGACCGTCGGCTATAAAGAATTCTTCGATTATTTCGATGGTAATATAACAAAACCTGCCTGTGTGGACCTTATCAAAATTCACACGCGCCAATATGCCAAAAGGCAGTTGACTTGGTTTAATAAGCAACTGCCCGTCGAATGGATCCCTCCCCATCATGGATTAAATCCTATTTTATCGGTATTGTAATTTAAGCCCCACCTCCGGCATCCTGTACTTTCATCTCGGTCCGCACTTGGATCCCTACCATTTCTTTATCAAATAAATATAGGCCGTTCCCACCCATACCTATGATTTCAATTTTATCCAAAATCGTACGCGCCAATTTTTCTTCTTCGTGTTGCTCTGCTACGTACCATTGTAAGAAATGGAGTGTGGTATAATCTTTTAATTGGGTGCAAAGATCCACCAAATCATGGATGGATTGGGAAATATCCATTTCGCTATCCAATACCAACTGGAACAGTTCCTTTACATCCGTAAATTCAGATTTAGGTTGATCCACACCTTGGATGATGGCGTGCCCTCCGCTATCGTTGATGTATTTCATCAGTTTAAGCATATGGGTCCGTTCTTCTTCGGCTTGGATATACATAAAATCGGCACAGCCTTCTAAGCCTTTCATTTCCAACCAGGAATGCATAGAAAGATATAATGCGGAAGAGGCCGCTTCCTTTGCCATCTGTGATATCAGTTTTTTCTCAACCTTCGGATCGATCATCGTTGTAATTTTTACAAAGAAACGAATTCTTTTTTTTAATAGCGGATGAGATCGGGAGTTGGAAAACTTCATGCTCCAGTCTACCGCCTACCTAAAGCTATTCCACCGAAAACGTTAATCCTTCCACCGTTTTTTCGGTATTGGGAAATAAGGTTCTGGCTTCTTCCGCCAAAACTTCCGCGTCCGTATAACGGGACGAAAAATGGCCGATATATAATTTACCGGCTTCTGCCTTTAAAGCTATTTCAGCGGCTTGTAGTGCCGTGGAATGGAATGTAGTTTTGGCCCTGGAAGCCAATTCATTCCCAAAAGTGGCTTCGTGGTAAATGATGTTTGTGCCTTTTAATAATTCACTCAATTCCGGAACAAAAATGGTATCCGAACAATAGGCATAAGATCGCGGAATGTTTGGTTCTATGGTAATTTCTTCATTGCGATAGAATTCACCATCCGGCGCGGTATAATCGGCGCCGTTTTTTATGGCAATGATTTCATCAGGCAAGATGAAATATTTCTTCAACAAGTTTTTATCAAACTTGCGCAGACTCTTTTTTTCCTTAAACCAAAAACCGGTACACGGAATCCGGTGCCGCAACGGAAAAGAGTATACTTCTAGTTTGGGAGTATCGAGTAGCAAGTTTAATGTTTTACTATCCGTAAATATCCAATTAATTGGATACTTCGGGTAAGCATGTGATATTTTAAAGTTGAGGGCCATCAATTCATCCAACCCTTTGGGGCAGAAGATTGTGATGGGGGATGTCCTTCCCAACAGATCCATGGAAGATAAAAGGCCAGGTAAACCCAAATAATGGTCGGCGTGGAGATGTGATATAAAAATATATGCTATCCTATTAAAGCTTTTTTTATAACGCCTCAGCTGGATCTGTGTGCCTTCTCCGCAATCTATCAAAAAAAAATGCTCGTCGTGGTTCACAATCTGCCCCGAAAGAAACCTATCTTTCGTAGGGATTGCACTACCTGTGCCCAGTATGGTAACTTCAAAATTCATGTTCAAAAAAAAACCCCGGCAAAACCGGGGTTTTTTATATAAAGTCCGTTGATTATTTAACGATCATACGTTTAGTAACGGTTTTACCATTAGCGGAAATGCTGTACATATAAACACCTGCAGCATATTCTGCTGAAGAAATGTTGATATAATTAACGCCATAGTTACCGCTCATGTTTACTTCTTTTACGGTTTTACCTACCAAGTTAGTAACACGGAAAGTTACTTTACCAGCTTCTGGCAAGTTGTAAGCTATTTGTGTCTCGCCGTTGAATGGGTTAGGATAGTTTTGGGAAACATCAAATGAGTTGTTGCTCATTGTTTCTTCAACACCTAACAAAGAATTACATTCCGCCTGAGTGTTTCTTACATTAAAACCGATTGGAATACCATTTTCAGCACCCGGGATCGCAGTAAAAGGGAAAGTTTGCAAGCTATTGCAATTGCTTGGATCTAATGAAACCTTTACTTGACCTTGTGCATATAATGAATCGCTGAATGCAGCTGTAAACGTACCCATTACAGATACACAAGCACGATCAACAGCCGGATCAAGTATAATTTCGGTACCCAAACCGTAAGAAATACCTTTATAATAGATTGGATAATTCAACCCTGTATTGGCTGGGAAGTTATTGATACCAGTAATCGTCACTCTACAAATTCTTGCAGTGATCGGAAATGGCTGGGTAAGAGTAATTGTTGGAGGAATAACAATGGTAGAAGACTCATCATATGCTTGGTTAACTACCGCACAAGGAAGTTCCTCGATACCAGCTCCTGTACTTCCAGTTGGAGTATAGGCCGGGTTTGGCGTACATTGTGCTAAAGCACCAATAGTTAAAGCTCCACTACCGATTACGGTTAAAAGTAATTTTTTCATCATACACAGGTGTTTGTTAAATTATGATTGTTTGTAACACAGCAAATATATACGATTTTGTATTCGCGCATACTATTGTGTAATATTTTTTTCGATATCGTCCATAATAATAAATTCGGCGCCTTCATTTGCCGTAGGAACAATGGTTAGGATGCTCTCCAATTGTGATATGGCGATCAATTTTTTCACGTTCTCGTTTAACCCCGAAAGTACCATAACACCTTCCAACGATTTACAAAGGCGGTTAGCCACCAAAATTGCGCTTAAGCCAGAGGAGTCGATATATTTTACATCACTCAAATCAATCAACAGATTTTTGACACCTTTTCCATTCAGCATCACGACTTCTGCTTTTAACAATGGAGATACCGAACTGTCCAGCTTTTCGGCTTCGGGACGCAATACGGTATATTTTTCTTCTGACGACACTTCTATTTTCATACCCTCGTGGAATTTTAAATTATTTCAAAGATAAATGTTTCGTTTTAATATTTTCACGTTCCCGGAACGGAAGCCAATAAATATAATACGGCCATGCGCACGGCCACACCGTTTTCAACCTGTTCCAAGATGAGTGAATGTTCACTATCTGCCACATCCCCCGTTATTTCCACTCCCCTGTTGATAGGTCCCGGATGCAATATGGTGATGGGCTTTGGAAGTGATTCCAATACTTTTTTGTTTACGCCATACTGTAACGAATATTCACGGAGTGAAGGGAAATATTTAATGTCCTGCCGTTCCAGCTGGATTCTCAGCACGTTGGCCACATCGCACCATGCCAAGGCTTTCTTTAAGTCGTGTTCTACATCTACCCCCAATGCCTGGATATGTTTAGGGATAAGCGTGGCTGGGCCGCACAACTTGACATTGGCACCCATTTTTTTCAAGAGAAATATATTGGATAAAGCTACGCGTGAATGGGTAATATCTCCTACGATTACAACATTCAACCCTTGTAATGTACCAAATTTTTGTTGGATGGAAAATGCATCCAATAGTGCCTGCGTTGGATGTTCGTGTGTTCCATCACCGGCGTTGATGATGCGTGCATGTGCACTCTTCGGATATTTCTTCAATTCGCGCGAAAGAAATACCGCCGCACCTGGATTCGGGTGCCGCATCACAATCATGTCCACTTTCATCGCCAAGATGTTGTTCACCGTGTCCGTCAACGTTTCGCCTTTGGACACCGAGGAACCTGAGGCTGAAAAATTTACCACATCGGCAGATAACCGTTTTTCGGCTAATTCAAATGACAAGCGCGTACGGGTCGAGTTTTCAAAAAAGAGGTTGGCCACCGTTACTTCGCGTAACGAAGGAACCTTTTTGATGGGCTGGTTAATGATTCCCTTAAAGCTAAGCGCGGTGGTCAGAATAGTTTCTATATCATCCTTTTGGATGTACTTGATTCCCAATAGGTGTTCCGTGCTCAGTTTACTCATTTGTCTGTTTGGTATATAAAATCACGCGATCGTTGGATGCATCGTCGCTCCACTCTACTTTTACTTTCTGTCCGGAAACGGTATCCACTTCCTTGCCCACGAAATCTGCCTGCAAAGGCAAATCCCTGCCGTACTTGCGATCTATCAGCACCAACAATTTCACTTCTGCCGGTCTGCCGAAAGCCAACAGCGCATCCAAGCCAGCACGTACGGACCTGCCGGTAAACAGCACATCATCCACCAAGATGACGTTTTTTCCTTCCACCAAAAAATCAATCTGGGTGGAATTAGGCACCAACACTTCATTCCCCCGGCGAAAATCGTCGCGGTGAAAGGTAATATCAAGCTTTCCTTGAAAGATAGGTTTTCCCAATGTTTTGGAAAGATAATCGGCCAACCGAACCGAGAATTGGATTCCCCGCGGTTGAAGTCCTATGATGACGGTATTTTCGAAATCGCCATAGTTTTCAAGCAATTCCAAACCCAGCCGTTCTATCACGAGCTTCATGCCTTCGCCGTCCATAATTACTTTTGATTCGCTCAAGCCTTTGGTGTTTTTTTGCAAATATAGCGGTCGCTTATATTTTTGAAACGTATGTGCATAAAAAAACCCGGTTCGTATGAACCGGGTTTCCTTTTTATAACGATTATTCTTCGTCTTCAGTTTGCTTTTTGGATTTGCCTTTCGCTTTCGCAGACTCTTCCATTTGCTCTTTCAAACCAGCCAATGCCGATATGTCGCCCAAAGTTGTTTTTTCCGAAGGCTTAGTCTGCGTTTGTTTTGCAGATGCAGCTTTCGCTCCGGCCGGTTTAGCGGCTTTCTCTTCTTTAGGTTCTTTATCGCCAGGTTTTGGTTCTTCCCAGATTTTCGTGTGAGAAACGATGAGTTTTTTCTCCTCTTTGTTAAACTCGATCACTTTGAAGTCAGCTTTCTCGTCCAACGTGATGTTGGTACCGTCTTCTCTTCTCAGGTGTTTGTTAGGCGCGAAACCTTCGATACCGTAAGGCAAGGAAACTACCAAGCCTTTATCGTTTTTCTCAACGGCTGTTCCTTCATGCACGCTTCCTACTTCGAAGATCGTACCGAAAACTTCCCAAGGATCCTGCTCCAATTGTTTGTGACCTAAAGATAAACGACGGTTTTCAGAGTCGATTTCCAATACGATTACATCAATTTGATCATCGATCTTCGTGATTTCACTTGGATGTTTGATTTTCTTAGTCCAAGAAAGGTCAGAAATGTGGATCAAGCCGTCAACACCCTCTTCCAATTCTACGAAGATTCCGTAGTTGGTAAAGTTTTTAACTGTTGCCGTATGTTTTGTACCCACTGCAAATTTCTGAACGATAGCAGCCCAAGGATCTTCTTTCAATTGTTTGATGCCCAATGACATTTTACGCTCTTCACGATCCAAAGTCAATACAACCGCTTCTACTTCATCACCCGGTTTTACGAAATCGGATGCTGAACGTAAGTGAGAAGAGTAAGACATTTCAGATACGTGGATTAAGCCCTCAACGCCTGGTGCAATCTCGACGAATGCGCCATAATCGGCCAATACAACCACTTTACCGGTAACTTTGTCGCCAGGTTTGATGTCGGCAGACAATTGCTCCCAAGGGTGAGCCGTAAGTTGTTTAAGACCCAATGCGATACGTTTTTTCTCATCATCGTAATCCAATACAACCACGTTGATTTTCTCGTCCAACTGAACGATTTCCTCTGGGTGGTTGATACGGCCCCATGACAAGTCGGTGATGTGGATCAATCCGTCTACGCCGCCCAAGTCAACGAATACACCGTAAGATGTAACGTTTTTAACGATACCTTCAAGGATCTGGCCTTTCTCCAATTTGGAGATGATATCTTTTTTCTGTTGCTCCAATTCTTCCTCAAGCAACACTTTATGGGAAACCACCACGTTTTTAAACTCGTGATTGATTTTTACCACTTTGAATTCCATGTTTTTACCTACGTAAACATCGTAATCACGGATAGGCTTCACGTCGATTTGAGAACCTGGAAGGAACGCCTCCAAGCCAAATACGTCAACGATCAAACCACCTTTGGTACGGCATTTTACGAAACCGGTAATCACGATGTCATTTGTGAATACGTCGTTGATGCGATCCCAAGCTTTCAAGGCACGGGCTTTTTTGTGTGAAAGCAACAATTGACCTTCTTTGTCTTCCAAAGCGTCAATGTAAACCTCTACCGCGTCGGCCACCTTAAGATCCGGATTGTAACGGAACTCGGTTCTTGGCACAACGCCTTCAGATTTGTAACCTACGTTGATTACAACGTCTTTGCTGTTCAAAGCGACTACGTGTCCTTCAACGATTTCGTGAGGAGCCACAGTGTTGAAGCTCTTCTCGTACATCGTTTCCAACTGACCTTTGGTTTCGGCATTGTAACCGCCCAATGAAGCCCAGTCAAAATCTGATGCACCCTCGTTACCGTAATCTGAAAGTTTTTTCTTTGGCGTAGCTGCTTTTGCAGTTGCCTTTGTTTCCGTTGCAGTAGCCTGCACGTCTTGTGTTTCTTCTGACATTTTTGTCTTTGTGGGTAACCTGTACCCTTTTAATGGTTAAACAATATAAAAATTGCGCTTTTCAAACGCGGGTGCAAAGATACGGGATATTTTTTGATTATTGGTTGATAATTAACGTTTTTTCACGTGTGAATTGTCGGTTTGTCTCGTAGGCCGCGATGCATTGTGGCTTGTTCGGGTGTTATTTAAGAGCTTACATTTCGTGGTTCCAATGGCTTCGCGCCGCTACGTATGGTTTCATTTTATACATTCGTCTCATTCAAACTTTATCCCATGAAAAAGAACGGTCTCAAAGCCACCTGGAAAATACTTGGATTCTGCTTTCTCGGTTTTTTCTTTCTGTTCAATATTGTAGCCTATAACCACGCCCAAAAATTTACGCGCTTCGGCGAGCCCGGGCCTAAAAAACGTACCAACCTCGACAAATTGTCGGGTATGGAGAAAGTCGGTGTCGTGCTATCGGGTATCACCAACCCAAAACCACAGAACGATTCCGTACCACACGTGGGCTACGAAACCGTCAAGCTTGGGACGGAACGGAAACTTGAGGCCTGGCTGTTGAAAGCCGATTCATCCAAGGGTACCGTGATTGCTTTCCACGGATATTCGGGTAATAAATCTTCGCTGGTAAAACAATCTGAAATTATGCGCGACTTGGGCTGGAATGCTTTAATCGTGGACTTCTACGGCTGCGGAAATTCAGAAGGCAACGAAACCACCATCGGCGTAAAGGAAGCGATTGACGTGAAGACCTGCTTTGATCATGTAGATTCCACATCAAACCAACCTATCATATTATATGGAGTGAGTATGGGTGCGGCGGCCATCATGAAGGCCGTTTCTGAAAAAAGCGTGTCACCCGATAAAATCATCTTGGAATGTCCGTTCGGAAATATGCGCAGTGCGGTGGGCGCACGCGTATCTGCCATGGGCGCACCAACCATTCCGTTTACGGATTTATTTATGTTCTGGGGCGGCGTGCAAAACGGTTTCTGGGCGTACGACCATAATCCGGAAGATTATGCCAAAGAAATTAATGTGCCTACATTATTGATGTATGGCGAAAAAGACAAACGTGTCCCTCGAAGCGAAACGGATTTGATTTTCCAAAACCTGGCCGGAGAAAAAAAGTTGGTGACCTTTCCGGAGAGTGGACACGAAAGTTATTTGACGAAGTATAAAACGGAATGGACACAAACGGTGGATGAGTTCTTGAATTAGTCTTTTATTCTCTGCTGACATCGCGGGATTACACAGAATTTTTTAAGCTATTTAGTTTTGTTTTCTTTATTATAGCTGCCATTAGGATAAAGTAATTACACGCCCATTTCACACAAAGGACACAAAGTTTTATTCGCAAAGGGCGCCATCGTATTTTTTTGCGCTTGTCCGCGACGTCTGCGGGAAATTTTTCACAACAAAAAAGGCCGTCCTAATGGACGGCCTTTCCTTATAAACCAATTGAAAAATCAATTATCCTTTTACGAATTCCAAGTTGGCGCGAAGTTCAATTTCTTCACCCAAAGCTGCAGCTGGTGTATCGGTGGCAATACCGAAATCTTTACGGTTGATTTTACCGGTTACCTTAAACCCGCCCACTGTTTTTTTGCTGTAAGGATGCTCAATCGTTCCCAAGAATCTTACGTCTAATGAAACCACTTTGGTTACACCATGCATAGTCAACTCGCCAATCAAAACATAATCTTTATCTTTTACTTTTTGAAAAGTTTGGCCTTTGAAGGAAATGGTTGGATATTTTGCCGCATCGAAATAATCCGCAGCCTGTAAATGCTTATCGCGACCTTCGTTGTTTGTATTGATGCTTGATACTTGAATGGTGGCCTCGATTTTGGCATCGGTTAAATCTTCTTTGCTGGCCGTAAATTTAGAATCGAAATCCCTGAATGAACCATCCACCTCAGAAATTGACATGTGGCTGATAGAAAAATTTAGGTTTGCGTGAGATTTATCCAACGTCCAAGTTGATTGTGCAAATGTACTTGCTGTGATCACCAAGGCCGCAACGGCTGTCATTACTTTTTTCATACTGTCTTATTTATTTTAACAATTTTCTGATGCGAAGGTGCAACATTTTGCTATACATTTGTAACCGATTTACTTTAGTATATCGATATACTAAATGATACCAGTCTATAAATATGGAAACTAAGAACAAAAAAACTTGTACGGCACATTTGCTTCCTATACGCGATGCCTTGGATATTCTGGGCGGAAAGTGGAAAATTCCCATCCTCATGTCGCTTACTTTCGGCGAAAAACGCTTTAAGGAGCTTACACGCGAAGTAGGCGTTACACCCAAAATGCTGTCGAAGGAATTGAAGGATTTGGAGGTAAACAAACTGGTTACGCGTACCGTAATCGACTCCACACCCGTGACGGTGATATATGCTTTGTCCGAATACGGGCAAAATTCCATCTGCCCCGTAGTGGAAGTTTTAAAAAATTGGGGCATGGAACACCGCAGACAAATAACCGGGACTGCCAATTCTGTTAGGCTGCTGGAAACGGAAGCGGCATAACTATATACTTCATATATCCAAAAAGAACTATTGTGACGCCATATGCATCATCATTTCTTTTTGGATATGTTCTATTTTCCTATGGCCATCGTCAGCTCTTCACAATAACGCAAGACCATTTTGTTCGTTCGCTGCAGTATGGTATTTCTTGGCAACAGCGGAAAATGGAAACTTCCGATATTGATAGCCATTAAACAGGGCAGTCATCGCTTTAGGGATATACAACGGAGCGTGCCTCCCATTACCACGCGGGTGCTTTCCAAAGAATTGAAGGATTTGGAACAAAACAAACTGGTTATGCGCACGGTGTATGATGATTCACCTGTCAGTATTGAATATACGGTAGCACCTTATTGCAAAAGTTTGGCTCCGCTGGTAGAGGAAATGATCATGTGGGGCCAAAACCATCGGAAGAAAATCAGCGAGGATGTATAAAATGTAAAAGCCGTATCAAAAATATTGATACGGCTTTCTTTCATTATTTTAGTCGGCCTTAAGATGCTAAAGCCTTTAATTCTCCGGCATATTTATCCATCATTTTTTGCCCTTTTTCTGTAATTACCGATGGATTGATGTTTTGTTGGATAGTCCAAAGTGCATTGGCGACAGATTTCTCTTGGTTGGCATCGGCAGCCTGCGTTGCCAACTTTGATTTGGAGGCTCCACTTTTCCATGCGCCATCGTTTAAATACATCGACACCAAATTTCCGAGTTGGTCTCCCAATACCGGATAGTTTTCATTGCCTTTCACTTTTTTCATAAACTCTTTCTTTCCGCCGTTCAACCAAGCCGAAGTAAAAGCTTCGGTTTTCAATGATTTGACGAAACATGAGATGGCTTTATCAACCGTCAGCTTTTTAGCCGCTGTTGAGTTATTTCCGGCAAAAGCTACCGAGCCTGCAAACAAAAGTGCTAGAACTAAAATTGAATTCTTCATGGTATGTAAGTTTGATATGTTAATCCTTCCCTCCAAATTACATACCACCGATGTTTAAGACAGCTCGAATACGGTAATCTCCGGACGGATGCCGATACGACCCATATAACCTATACAGCCCAGGCCGCGATTTACGTACAGATACCTGCCATCGTTTTCATACAGACCGGCCCATTGCTTATATACCCATTGGGATGGAGACCATTTGATTCCGGGTATTTCAACCCCAAATTGGAAACCGTGTGTGTGCCCGGCCATCATCAACTGAATTTCCGGATAATCCTTCAGCACTTCGGCTTCCCAGTGCGATGGATCGTGGCTGATGAGGATTTTTACAGGCACATCTTCCGTTCCGGGATAGGCCAAATTCATTTTTCCGTATTTCGGGAAACGTAAGTTGGCACCCCAGTTTTCAACGCCCAGTAAGGCAATTTTTTCTCCGTTGCGTTCAAATATTTTGTGTTCGTTCATCATCAGGTTCCAACCTAATTTCTGGTGAACCGCCAACATATCCTGAAAATTTTGCGTTTTTTCTTCTTTTGTTTTCCACCCCTCGTAATCGCCATAATCATGGTTTCCGAGCGTGCTATAAACACCCAACGGTGCCTGAATTTTGGCCAGGATATCCATATATTCGTAACATTCGTCTGTTCGGTTATTCACCAAATCGCCCGAGAACACGACGATATCCGCATGCTGTTCCAATATTTCGGAAACGGCCTCTTCCATCCTATCATGGCTAAAAAAACTGCCCGTATGAATGTCCGATACCTGCACTATTTTAAATCCCTTGAAGGAATCTGGCAATCCTTTCAATGTTAACTTAACGGTATGCACCTTAAAATTACCGGCGGTGCGGAATATTCCCCAACTCATCAAACCTACGGGAACCAGACCTACAACGGCCGAACCTTTTTTGATGAAACTACGGCGCGATTCGGAAACGGTATTTTCCGGTGAAGAAATCAGACTCCTTATTTCATTCACACCTAACCAGATAGTCAATACTAAAGTGGCCAATAATTTCCCAAAGAAGATGATGCCAAAAGCATTCAACAGCGGATAACGCAACTCCCCGGGAGCCCATGGGAACGAAATAAGGAAACCGTAAGACAACACCGTGAGAATACCATAGATCCAAAACCATGCGGATTTCCCTTTGGCCCATCCCCGGAAAGCCGCTGATGCACCCCACTCCACTAAAATGGCGACTACGATGAATATGATGATTGCTGTGTAATTCATTTTTAATTTGGTATCAAGTAGTTGGATTAACTTGACGCTTGATATAACCGATTTAATGTACGCTATTCAGGTAGCAAGATTTTGCGATTGTATGGATACTCGACACTCTCAATATAATACCGATACCTAAACTTGTATCCTGATACCTGTTAATACAGCCCGGAAGCTTCTTCCCTCAGTACATCACAGGCCACTTGTGTGGGTAGGTTGTCCAATTTCATGGTCATTTCCAATATCGTAGTAGCCAAGTCTACGCCTTTCGCTTGGTTGCCCACGTGTGATGCGGCATAATTCACCAGTTTAATGGTCTCTTCCTTCGCATTTTTTACCGCTTCCCAAGCCGTGCGGCTTACATACACCTGCTGGGTAATGTTATGGTCGAACTCGCTACGCAGCGCCTTCAATAGTTCTGCGTGCATCTGTACGGAAGTAAGTTCCAATGTACCGAGACGCATTACCAAAGAATTGGGGGAAATCCTTTCCATCAACAATACCAAACGCTCATAAGCCTGTAAACGCGACGGTAAAGTAATCTTGTTGTTTTCGCTCTTGATTTCCACCAATAATTTGCGTTCCTCTTTTTTGTAAAAAGAATCAAAAATGAAATAGATAACTGAACCTGTGACAATTGAAGGAATCGTATATTTTAATATTTCCAATACTTCGTTCATGCTGTAATTTTTTACAAATATGCGCTAAAGCAAGCTATCGAGAAAACGCTTTGTCGATTCGTTTAAAACATTTAGGTTTGGGGCAGCAACTAAACCTATACAAGGTTTTCTTATCAATTGTATATGAGTTATTTAAGTAAAAAAGTAGAATTGTTGGGCGAAAGCGAAACGTTGGCTATGGCCCGTTTAAGCCGAGAATTGAAGGAAAAAGGGATCGACGTGGTGAACATGAGCCTCGGCGAACCGGATTTTGACACGCCACAATTCATTAAGGATGCCGCCATAGAGGCCATCAACCAAAACTATTCGCATTACACACCGGTACCCGGATACAAGGATTTGCTGGAAGCCATTTGCGAAAAACTGAAACGCGACAATAACCTGGAATATAAACCGGCCAACATCATCACCTCTACCGGGGCTAAGCAATCCATTGCCAATGCCGTATTCGCCTTGGTGAATGACGGTGAGGAGGTCATTCTTCCCGCACCCTATTGGGTGAGTTATAAAGAAATGGTTTCATACGCCGGGGGAACGCCTGTTTTACTGGAGACTAGCATCGAAAAAAACTTTAAACCGAGCGCTGCCGAATTGGATGCGGCCATCAACGAAAAAACGAAACTGATTATCTTCAGCAGCCCATGTAATCCTTCGGGAAGCGTTTGGAATAATGATGAATTGGCCGAGTGGGTGGCCGTACTGGAAAAGCATCCGCACGTATTTATTATTTCCGACGAAATCTATGAATTGATTAACTTCTCCGAACGTCCACGTTCATTGGCTTCATGGCCATCCATCAAGGAACGTGTGATTACGGTGAACGGATTATCCAAAGGTTTTGCCATGACGGGTTGGCGCTTCGGCTACATGGCCGCCAACGAAACCATTGCCAATGCCTGCAACAAAATCCAGGGGCAATATACATCCGCCACCTCATCGATCACACAACGTGCGGCCATTGCCGCATTGAAAGCCGATCCGGAACAAGCTACCGGTTTTATGCGGGACGAGTTTTTGAAACGTAGAAATCTCGCATTGAAATTATTGAATGAAATCCCGGGCATCATAACCAATACGCCCGACGGTGCATTCTATATTTTCCCGGATATTTCGTACTATATCGGCAAATCGGTAAACGGACAAACCATCAACAATTCGAAAGACTTGTGCATGTACCTGATTCACGAGGCACATGTGGCCATTACGCCCGGCGGCGCGTTCGGCATGGATAACCACATTCGTATCTCGTATGCTACGTCGGAAACTGAAATCGAGAAAGCGATTTCAAGGATCAAAAAAGCATTGCAAAAAATACAATAATATTGTGTAGGGTCAGGTCGCGACCTGACCCTACACAATTAAATTTTAACCTATGAAAAGGGATATCATACGCGAAAAAATACTCACGGCAGCCGAGACCGTATTTGAACGCCACGGTTATGATAAAACCATACTCGATGATTTGGGGCGCGAAGCGGGAATGAACAAGACCTCGCTCTATTATTATTATCCAGGCAAAGAGGAGATTTTTGCGGCCGTTATCCACCGGCAATCCGAAGCATATATACAGGCATTGGAAAACAAAATAGCGAAAAAGAAAAACGGAAAAAATGGCCTTCGTACCTATCTGGAAAACAGGTATTCCATCTTGAAAAAATTCACGTTGCTCCAGAAAGCCAAATCATCCACTCTTTTCGCTTCCGAATCCATCGTTGATGCACTTTCCGGCATTGATGAGGCTGAAACCAAATTCGTGAAGCAACTCATCGCCACGGGCATTAAAAACGGCGAATTAAGGAAGAGTTCGGAGAAAGGCGCCAAGGTAATTTTAACGGCTTTGAATGCCATATCATCCCAAGGTAAATCTGCGGAAAAGGATACCGCTTTGCTGGTGGAGTTGTTGTTGGATGGGATTGGCAAGAAAAGCAAGGATAAAATGGCTGAAGTTTCGGAGATTAATTAGGAATATTTGGACTGGCAGTTGGTTGCGTTTCGATGGAAAATATCCATCTTTTTATATGCATAAAACAGAACAATTGATGCGTTTTCTTCATATAACATCAAATGAAAAATATACATAAATTAAGAATCGCTGCCAACCTATTACTCATATTGTTTTCCTACAATGCATTGGCCCAAATCACATTAAATACTCCCAATGCCGAGAGTATATTGTATGTGGGAAAAGGGAAGAATCAACCCTTAATTGTTGGACTTGGTGGCTCTGAAGGCGGGAATGCTTGGGCCAGCGATTACTGGAAAGAAACAAGGGACGAATTTATTGACCAAGGCTATGCGTTTTTGTCCATCGGTTATTTCGGTGCAAAAGGCACTCCCACACTCTTAGATAAAATTGCGTTGGAAGATATACATAACGCAATAATGACAGCAACGGATAATCCGAAAATAAATAAAAATAAAATTGCGATAGTAGGCGGTTCGCGCGGGGCGGATTTGGCATTACTTCTGGGCAGTTACTACCGTGACATAACTTGTGTGGTGGCACTTGTTCCCAGCCACGTTGCTTTTCCGGGCCATACGGATCATTTTACCACTTCCTGTTGGCTGTTCCAAGGCAAAGAATTGCCTTTTGTGCCGGTAAACGAAGAGGCCGTTCCTTTTTTAATGAAGGCCGATCTAAGGGGAACATTTGAAGCGATGTTGAAGGATAGTGTGGCCGAAGAAAAGGCATTGATCAAGGTAGAAAACATCAACGGGCCCATCCTTCTTATTTCAGCCACGGACGACGAAATTTGTCCCTCTACACCTATGTCAAAAAAAATGGTTACCCGGCTGGAAAACAATAAATTTAAATACAATTTCGAACATATTGCCGTGGAAGGAAAACATGATGAGCCATTAAAACATTTCGATTTAGTTTTTAAATTTTTAGAAATGAATTTCACGAAAAAATAAGTATGCATCAGTTACCCAAAAATGCTATCGTTGAAGAATCACAAACCCATACACACTAAAATTAGGATATGCGCCACATCAAATATTAGACAGGTGACGTATATCGACGAAGAATTATCGGCGAAATGGTTTAAGGTGTTAGATAAGTAATTTTCCCTAGCCGATTTGCTTACGCTTTCGAAGGTAACTTAGCCAATATGGTTCTATTGCCCACGGCCTTTTGTTCCAAGCCTACCAAAATTTCCGTATCCAGTGGAACAAATAGATCCACGCGTGAACCGAATTTGATGAACCCAAATTCATCACCTTGCCTAAAATCAGACACTTTTGGCGTATAATTTACAATGCGTTTTGCTAAGGCTCCGGCAATCTGGCGAACCAAAATCTTACGGCCGTCCGGACGTTCAAATACGGTGGTCGTCCTTTCGTTTTCGGTAGATGCCTTGGGATGCCAAGCCACCAAATATTTGCCCGGGTGGTATTTGTAATAAATGGATTTTCCGGTAACTGGCGCAAAGTTGATGTGTACATTGATCGGGCTCATGAATACTGAAATTTGGATGACTTCCTCTTTCAAAAATTCCGGTTCAAATACCTTTTCAATCACCACCACCTTTCCGTCGCAAGGCGAAAGGATCAGTTCTTCGGAAGCATCCAACACCACACGGTTAGGTTTCCTAAAAAACTGTAGTATGATGATGAATAAAAAAGCGCTCAACCCAAAAAGCAAAAACTGTATGATGGGATATTCGCTTAGGAAAAAATATGCGTTTGCCGATAAAACTATGGTGATGATGGTTGCCAGCGCAATGCTTACGTAACCTTCTTTGTGAATTGTCATGCGTTATCTGAGTAATAAATAATAAACCATTAATAAAGGGGCACTGAGCAATATGGAGTCAAACCTATCCAAAAAGCCACCGTGGCCCGGCATAAAAATACCTGAATCTTTTACATTCACCGAACGTTTTAGCTTGGATTCCGACAAATCACCTAAAACGGCGAGTATGGATCCGGCGAACCAAATCGTCAGGATCGTTATAAAATTTTCTTCAGGAAAAAGTTGGGACGCGCCTATTGCCACTAGCAAAGAACAAAAAACACCGCCGCCGGTGCCCTCCCAAGTTTTACCCGGGGAGATGGACGGGGCCATCTTATTTTTGCCGAAAAACTTCCCGCTGAGGTACGCAAAGGTATCGGTGCTCCAAACCAGCACCATAAACAACAGAATCGGGAAAGGGCGATGGATTTGTTCAGGCGAGGCATATGCATCAATACCCACAAATAGCAATGCCACAAATGGAAAACAGGCATATATTAAACCCGCCAGCATTTTCCCCAGTTGTGTAAATGGATGCCCGTCCTTTGAAAAAGTGGCTGCCAAAACACCCCCAACCACAATAAAGATGGGAAGCAACAACCACTTGAAGTCTGCCAATTGCAATAATGCCACGGCAGTTAGTGTAAAAAAAGCAGTGCCGGCCAATGTTCCCAACCAGTATTGGGCGGTTCCCTTTAGCCCGTTGAGTTTATAAAATTCAAGTAACGCGCCCAACATAAACACCCCGTAAGCCAAGGCAAAAGAATACGCGCTGAACCAAATGCACGATATGGTAACCAACACAAAAACGGCACCGGAGGCCGCTCTTTTCCATACATCTGCAAATTTTGATTCTGCCATATTTGACCGTAAATATAAAATAAGACGTGATACGATGAGATATGCGGGGTGAGAAATATTTTAGGAGACCGTTACAGGAGGCAATATGCAGTCAGCAAAATCAATCTTAATGTTCCTTAACTTATTAGCATTACACAATATAAGATGGCCAGTGGAAGTGAAAGAATGCTGTAACCAAAATAAAAATTGGTAATAAAAAACAGGCAGTAGGGATATCCCTACTGCCTGTTGCCTAATTACTTATTATTTACCTTACGCTATTCCACCATCATGCGGTGGCAAGTCTGCCGATTGACCCGAGACATCTGGTCTCAAATCCGTCATCGGAGGCGTGTCGTCTTGTGATTTTACTAAATGTGTATGAGCTTTGGCCGCTTCCTCAGCTGCTTCGGCCGCTTTCTCTTCCGGCGATTGGTAAGCATCCGCTTTGCGCTCGGCCTCGTAAGGGCGTGCACCAAAAAGTTCTTCCAAATCTTCGCGGTAGATGACCTCTTTTTCTATGAGTTTATCAGCCAATGCGGTTAATTCAGTCTTGTATTGTGTCAACAAGTCTTTGGCACGTTTGTAGCAATCGTCGCTGATTTTTTTCACTTCTTCATCAATCATTACCGCGGTTCTTTCAGAATACGGTTTTGAGAACGAGTAGTCGGATTGTCCGCTGCTATCGTAATAACTTACGTTACCGATCTTATCGTTCAATCCGTAGATGGAAACCATGGCATAGGCTTGTTTGGTCACTTTTTCCAAATCGCTCAATGCACCGGTGGAAACCTGTCCGAACATAATTTCTTCCGCGGCGCGTCCGCCCAAGGCGGCCGTAATTTCGTCCATCAACTGTTCCGAAGTGGTAATCTGGCGCTCTTCCGGCAAATACCATGCGGCCCCCAACGATTGTCCGCGGGGAACGATCGTTACCTTCACCAAAGGGCTTGCATATCGTAAGAACCAACTCACGGTAGCGTGACCGGCTTCGTGGTAGGCGATTACTTTTTTCTCTTTCAGAGAAACGATTTTATTCTTTTTCTCCAAGCCACCGATCACTCGGTCAATGGCGTTATTGAAATCCGTACGATCAATCTCAGTCTTGTTTGAACGGGCAGCGATCAACGCCGCTTCGTTACATACGTTGGCGATATCAGCACCGCTGAATCCCGGCGTTTGACGGGCCAACAGGTCCAAGTCTAAATTATTGGCAATTTTGAGTGGACGTGTATGTACTTTAAAAATCGCTTTACGGCCGATCAAATCGGGCAAGTCAACCATAATCTGGCGGTCGAAACGACCCGGACGGATCAAGGCTTTGTCCAAAACATCCACACGGTTGGTGGCTGCAATGATGATGACGCCGCTGTTGCTTTCGAAACCGTCCATCTCCGTCAAGAGCTGATTCAATGTATTTTCACGCTCATCGTTGGCTCCCTGTACGACTGAACGTCCACGGGCACGGCCGATGGCATCAATCTCGTCAATAAAGATGATACATGGTGCTTTTTCCTTGGCTTGTTTGAACAAGTCGCGAACACGGGATGCGCCCACGCCTACAAACATTTCTACGAAATCGGAACCTGATAACGAAAAGAAAGGAACTTTCGCCTCACCGGCTACGGCTTTCGCCAACAATGTCTTACCAGTTCCCGGAGGGCCAACCAATAAGGCGCCTTTTGGTATTTTACCACCCAACGTGGTGAATTTTTTCGGGTTCTTTAGAAATTCGACGATTTCCTGCAACTCCACCTTGGCTTCATCCAACCCGGCTACATCGTTGAAGTTGATGGCTACCTGCGCATCTTTATCAAACAATTTTGCGCGTGATTTTCCGATATTGAAAATCTGTGAACCGCCGGCTCCGCCGCCCATACGGCGCATAATCAAGATCCAAACCACCACCATGATGCCCAGGAAGAATAACCAACTGAAATCCATTAGGCTACTACGGTCTTCATAGTCCACCACGATACGTTGGTCTTCGGGTATATTGATTTGTGCTGCGGTCAATTTGGCTTCAAACGCATCCGCCGGACCGATGTCCAACGTATAGTGAGGCCCTTTATTCGGCTGGTTGCGCATTCCGCCTTCGCGTACTTTGGCAAATTTTTCTTTCTGTAATTCCGATTCGCGGATCGTGATTTCGGCCTGACGCTCGTTGACTACGGTAATTTTGGCTACTTCGTTCGCCGTTACCATGGTCATCAAATCTTTCATCTTCACATCCTCTTTGGACCTGTCGGAACTTAAGAAGTGGAATGCGATGAGCGCGACTGCGATAGCCACATAAATCCAATAGATGGAGAAATTAAATTTCGGCCTACCCTTCCCCAAAAGAGGCTTTTTACCGTCCTTTTCCTGATTATTTTCGCTCATGATATATTTTAAGTCTTTTATTTAACGAATAAAACCTACTTCTGTTTTTCCAACTCGGGAATCTTTTCGAAGTCTGCATCGGCCCACAAATCTTCCAGACCGTAAAACTCCCTAACCTCGGGCAGGAAGATGTGTACAACGATGTTGGAATAGTCTAGCAAAATCCACTCACGGTTGTCGTATCCTTCGGTATGCCACGGTTTCTCGCCGGTAGCCTTACGCACTTCTTCAATCACGGAATCGGCCAAGGCCTGTACCTGCGTAGTAGAATCACCATTACACACGATGAAGTATTTACAAACTGCCGTTGGGATGGAACTCAAATCCAGTACGGTAATATCTTTCCCTTTTTTTTCCTGTAACCCGTGGATCGCAAATTCTACGATAGGGTCATTCAATTTTATTTTCTTTGCCATTCAATAGGTCTGTAACGCAAATGTAACATTTAGCCTCAATCAACAAGAATGATGCAAATTCCTGAAATAGGGTCATCGGTGATCTTCCTTGATACCTGCGATTCGACGAATGCCGAGTTAGCGCGGATTTCCGGGTATCCTGAGACGATGAACGGAACTGTCGTTTTGACATACGAACAAACCGCCGGACGTGGCAGAAGGGGAAATTCATGGGCGAGTGTACCCAATAAAGACCTTACTTTTAGTTTTCTCATCATTAAACCTGCCATAAAAGCCGAACATTCATTTCTTCCGATTGCCGCCTCTGCCGTTGCGGTCGCCGAATTTTTAGGTGAAAAAATATCCGACAAAAAAGTACAGATCAAATGGCCAAACGATATTTTATGTAACCGCAAAAAAATCTGTGGTATGCTGATAGAAAACACGTTCACCGGAAATGAATCGCAAAAAACGATTGTGGGAATCGGCATCAATTTGAATGGAACGGCGTATGAAAATACACGATTTCCCGCTACATCGGTGTTCCTGGAAACCCAAATTGAGGAAGCCGTGGCAGACAATCTGGCGCAACTACTACCCTATCTTAACCGCAGCTTTACGCAAATGTTTACCGCACCCGGCTTATTGGTCAACCGATACAATTCGTTGTTGTACGGAAAAAGTGAATGGGTTCCGATTCTAGTGGCCGGTAAAAACATCCTAGGTAAACTGGAACTTGTGGATATGCTGGGTAACCCACAAATCAGGAACATCAATGGAGATTTGGTAGTCTCGCGCGTAGATGAAATCCAGTTTTCGGTGGTATGATGCCCTCTTGGATAATCTTCGTAGGTCCGAAGTATGACATTTTTTAAAATAAAAAGAGCCAAGAAACAAAACATAAGTCTTGACCCTTGGCTCCACCATATTTCTACAAATTATTTATCGAAATGCTTTTGTACTTTGTGTATCAAATATCCAAAGAAATTTTGGATGGGTTTTTCTACCATCATTTTCATGAATGGGTTTACGTCTCCCGTAAATGCCAATTTTGCCTCGGTTTGCGTATCGGATACTTTGGTGAGGAAAATGCTCATGTCGTACGGGAACATGACTTCTCCGTGAGATTTTAAATCGATGCGGCTTTCGTTTTTTTCCTTGATGGCCAAACCTATGGTAGCCATGCCACTGATTTTAAATGAACAGGTATCTTCCGTGCTCTGCCAGTTGGATATAGAATCCGGCATTAACTGCTCAAAATTGTTGAGATTGGTTAAAAATGCAAAAAGTTCTCCTTGCGAAGCTTTTACCACAACTTGGTCTGTCTCAAATTTCATCATATAATGTGATCTGTTTAACTTTCAATTATTTAGCGCGATCATTTTTCGTGCTACTGCTTTCCATGATGTTTCGCGCCAATTCTTGATAATGTATATTGTCTATGCCTACAGCCTACTGTTTCCAGGTTTCTGGCGACTCCCTCCACTTCTTCAACACCTCAATCTCCTCTTCGCGGGCATAATCCAGTTCTACCGCTTTGGTTACGATATATTCGTAGTTCGATAGGGTAAACAATTCACATTTTTCGGCATCGAAACGATCTCTTTTCTGTTGGAAATCGTAATCGAAAACGGCTACCATGTGTTTTACATCGCATCCCGCTTCGCGTAGGGCTTTTACGGCCGTAAGGCTGCTTCCGCCGGTGCTTACCAGGTCTTCTACCACCAACACATTTTTACCTACGGGAACATCACCTTCGATTAAGTTTCCCAAACCGTGCCCTTTGGGTGCAGAACGTACATAAATGAAAGGCAACCCCAATTCCTGGGCAACCAATACACCATGTGCGATTCCGCCCGTGGCCACACCTGCGATACAATCTGGCCTGCCGATTTTTTCTTCGATCAAACGGACGAATTGCTGGCGGATATATGTGCGCACGTCTGTATGCGAAAGTGTTTTGCGGTTGTCGCAATAGATGGGCGATTTCCAACCGGAGGCCCAAGTGAACGGTTCATTCGGGCGAAGGCGTACCGCATTTTTTTTCAGCAAATATTCTGCTATATTTAGGGCTGTTTCTTCATTATATATCATGGCCGCAAATGTATAAAGTTTTCGTCAACGAATCCCTCCTGATTTTTTCTGATTCGCAAGCCCAGCATAACAGTTCCGGCATGCTGATGGCCAAACCGGAAGAAACGGAGCGCATCGTACGAAACTTACTTTCGGGCGTTTTCTCCACAACCGACTATTTAATCCCATTTTCCGACACAGGGGCAGAAAACTATTTAAATGAACATTTTGAGATCGTAACGGCGGCCGGTGGAATCGTTCTGGACAAAGGGGGAAAAGTATTGTGGATATTTCGCCGCGGAAAATGGGATCTGCCCAAAGGAAAAGCCGACAAAGGCGAGTCTGCCGAGGAGACGGCCATCCGCGAGGTAAAAGAAGAATGTGGCATCAAGAAACTACGCGTGAAGGAATTTTTAGGCAACGCATACCATATATATCCCATCACGAAAGGGAAAAAAGCAGTATTCAAAACCACGCATTGGTTTTTGATGGAAACAGACGATGTAGATTTTATTCCGCAAACGGAAGAAGACATTACGGAAATAAAATTCTTTGGAACGGATGAAAAAACACCGCTCGAAAACACATTCCGAAGCCTAAAAACGTTTTTGGAAGACCACTATTTGAAAAAAAGTGACTGAAAGGCAACCCCTTATAAAAAGTTTGCACTAAAAAATTTGGGAATTAAAAATTAGATATACTTTTGCCCTCGGAGAGTTGGCAGAGCGGTCGATTGCGGCAGTCTTGAAAACTGTTGTACCGAAAGGTACCTGGGGTTCGAATCCCTAACTCTCCGCCACTAAAAAAAGCCTGTAACTTTCGTTACAGGCTTTTTATTTTATACAAAAATAGAATAGAATCACTCAATTAAACGACTGCCTAAATTCCAACGGAGATAAGTTTGTTTTTTTCTTGAATAACTTACTGAACGATTGTGGATATTCATAACCGAATTGATAGGCAATTTCGCCCACGGATAAATTAGTAGTGGCCAACATTTGCTTGGCCTTCTCTATCACCTTATTCTGAATGTGTTGTTGCGTACTTTGTCCGGTCAAACTCCGCAAAGTATCGCTTAAATATTTGGCAGACATATTGAGTTGTTCTGCCAAAAAAGTAACACTTCTCAAATCTGCGTTTTCAATTTGGTCTTGGTTAAAATATTCGGTCAGCAATGCTTCTACCTTAGTCAGTAAATCACTGTTTTGAACCTTTCGGGTAATGAATTGCCGGTTATAATAACGGTTACTGAACGTGAGCAACAAATCCAATTGGGAAACGAGCACATCTTGGCTAAAACGGTCAATCGGCAGTTGATATTCCTGTTCTATATTTTGAAAGATATCATTGATCGATGCTTCTTCTTTTTCCGAAAGAATCAATGCTTCGTTCATCGCGTAATCAAAAAAACCATACTCTTTCATTTTTTGCCCAAGCGGATAATTCCTCACCAAATCCGGATGGACCAACATGCTCCATCCGCTGCCGGGCGGTATAAAATCAATATCCAAGGTCATCAGTTGCTCCGGCGCCATGAATGACATCACGCCTTCATCAAAATCATAATGGGTTTGGCCATATTTCACTTTACAGGCACAATCCTTTTTAATCGTAACCACGTAAAATTCCATGGTGAATTTAACGGTGGTTTCAATGGGAATCACCGGAAAATTATCGAACCGTAATATACTGACCAAAGGATGTTGCGGCTTTGGCAACGACAACAATTGATGGTATTGTGAAATGGATTTGATCCGTAAAATTTCTGGTGATGACTTTTTCATTCCAATCTTTTCGATGTTTGGAAATTATATCCAACGATGAGCAATCAAAAATATGAATTTCATGATCAATAAAACATTAATCATGTTTCAAATCCAAACCGTTCCGCATTTGTTTTGCAAACAGAGGAAGTGCAATGGAGTTGGGAATGAAGTGTGCCAATCGCATCATTTTATTTTGCATTCCTGAAATGGTGATTCTTTTATTTTTTCGGAGACCTTTTAATGCAGCAGCCACCACTTGTTCTGGTGTTTCCAATGTCTTGGTGGAAAAATTGCTTTTCCTGTCGGGCCCTATCTGTGCCGCATTAAAAAAGTTTGTTTCCGTGGCACCGGGACACAATAACATCGTCTGGATATGAAAGGGGCTGTTTTCCTCGGCAATTGCTTGCGTAAAAGACGAAACAAAAGCCTTGGTAGCTGCATAAACACCCATATACGGAATGGGCATAAAACCAGCCATGGAACCTACGTTGATGATTGTTCCGCTTTTACGTGCCCGCATCTGGGGCAGAAAACGATGCGTCAATGCCACCATCGCATCCATATTGAGATGCATCATATCCAATTCGCTATCCAATGCATGTTCCAACAAATCGCCTCCGGAGCCGATGCCTGCATTGTTGATCAGCCAATCAATTTCAAGGCCACGTTTCTGGGTTTCATCAAAAAGAATCCGATCAGCATCGGGTTTCATTAAATCAATGGCCACATACAGTGCGTTGATGCCATATTGTTTCGTCAATTTTTCACATAATGTGGCCAATTTTGTTTCGGAACGGGCCACCAACAGCAAGTTGTGCTTTTCCGAAGCGAGTTGACGCGCAAATGCCTCACCTATGCCTGCCGATGCGCCGGTAATGAGTGTTACTTTCATGTTTTGATATTTAAATTATCTTTCACAAAGGTCTACCCATTCTATATACCAAAAGTATCCAGATGGCTGTTTGTCGTATCCAAATGGCTTGCTAATTCATCGCTATCCAAGCCCCCGACTCTGCTATATCGCAGAACGGAATATTTCTTTCCACGCATTCCTTTTTCCAGAATTTACGTGACGAATAACTGTTTCCGCTACCGATGATTAATTTGTTGAATGTAAAGTTCTCTTGGAGGCGATTGAAATCTATGTATTTCATCGATTCCAACACAACCCAATCACATGCCACGGGGCGATTTATTTTTGATTGGAGATGCCTGTCGCGGAGTAAAACAACTTTTTTATTTCCAATGATCAAGAAATCACTTTCAGGAATAACATTTATTTTATTTCTGACCTGAAATACCTTATCGGAAGGTTTCACCGAAAATGAATAACTCTTTCTATCCACCCGCTCCGAACGAAATTCCTCCACGTCATGTCCTGAATAAAATCTGATAATGGTACCTTGTTTGGTGTTATACACGATCCATTTTTCTGAATTCGAAAAGCTGAATTCATCCACCAACATATGGGACAAGTAGATACAAACCATAACCAACGATATCTTAAACCACACAGGGCTCCTTTTGACCAAAAACAATGACATGGTGGCCATCAGTATATATAACAGCACCGCGTCCCACAAATCGACCCGGAGATACAACAAACCATGGGGTAAATCGCCGAAGAAAGCGGCCAATGCATCCATCAATTTGATGCTAAGCACAAATAGATGGAACAACAATTCGCCTACGAATGGCAACCATTCCAACGCATAAGCTGCCAGACCGAATATGAGCGCCAAACTGGAAAGCGGTACCAATGGTAGGTTAGAGAAAATAAACCAGACAGGAAATTGCCCGAACCAATATAATGAAATTGGCGTGGTAATCATTTGTGCCGCCAAAGTAAGTGCCACCATTTCCCAAAGCAGGCGAGCCTTTTTATCGTGAAAATAAAATGCGTCTCTTATGGGCGGATAAAAAATGAGAATACCCGCCACCGCTGAATAGGATAACTGAAATCCGGCATTGAACAGAACCATCGGGTCAATCAATACCTGGATAAATGCTGATAGAAATAAAATATTGAGCGAATTATGCCGCTGTTTCAGAATCCCACCGGCGGCAAAGCAAGAGAACATCACGGCGGCACGCATGACCGAAGGGCTTAAACCCGTCAACAATGCATACGCCCAAAGGATTCCTAAAGAGAGAAAAAATTTAACCCAACGTGTCGTTTTATTCCGGTTAAACAGGTATAAAACCCTATCGATCACCAACCACAAGATACCGATGTGTAAACCTGATACTGCCAATACATGCGAAGTACCCGATTTAGTAAAACGGGTTACCGTTTCTTCGTCCAAATCATCTTGGTAACCCAATACCAAAGCATCGGACAAGGCTTTTTCAGATGGTGAATTGAAATGTTTGGCCGATAATGTCAGCAAGTATTTTTCAGCCTTATATGTATAACCCCTGATTGAGAACCCGTCGTTCGGCAAATACGATAATACCTGGTCGGTCCTGACAAAAGCACGGTGGTAAATCCCCTTTCTTTTGTTGTATGCCGCCAAATCAAATTCCCCCGGGTTTTTAGGCCCCTCAATTGCATTTAATTTGACGGTAAGCATCAGTTCGTCTTTCGGCTTCCATTTTTCGCAATCTGTATCTTTTGAAAAATATAACAACATTTTCCCTCCTCTTACCATCAATGTATCGCCAAACAGATATTCCAACATTTCAGCTTCCACTCGATAGGAACGTTCCCGTTTTTGGGGAGAATCAAGCAACCTGACCTTCATCACCAGTTCTTTATTTATGGGCCACATGGGTTTAGATGACGACCTGACAGCAGTATACAGATAAGACACGGAGAAAAAACATACGATAATTGAAATCCCAATCCATTGGTTATGTGCAATAGCCCAAGATTTTACACTACCAAAAGGCAGTGTAGATAGGCCAACAACGATAAACGAAATACAGGCCAATACAATGGGAATGTACATATGAATCGGCATGCATTCATAAACAATAATACCAATGATGGCCGGAATGGTGATACGTATGAAGGGAATTCTATGCATATCTGGGAAATATGCATGCAAATTATCATGTCCGTCTTAAATTTTATACAGGAAAAACCCTGTTTTTTTTAGAAATTTTCGTCCATGCATTTGATATGGATTTCGTCCGGCACCGCAGCCACACTCAATGAAAGACATGATACGACAATTTTAGCGATATCGGACGGCGCTATCAATTGTGCAGGATTGACCCCTGAACCATCCCATGACGACGTATATACCGATGATGGAAAAATCCCGGTAACCTTAATCCCATGTTTACGGCCTTCGGAAAAAAGCAATTGGTTATATGCGCCCAACGCATGCTTGGCCATGGAATAGGAAGCAGCTTCGCTACGTACCGATTTGCCCAATACCGAAACGATATTAAAGACATACGCGTTACCTTTGGTTTTCATTCCATCCCAAAACATTGCGGTCAAATCCCTGACTTGGATCAGGTTTATCTCTAAATTATCCGGCAATAGCGAAGGTTCCGAAAATATATTGTCCTGTAGATACGCACCGGCATTATTCACCAATACATCGGGAATAAATTGGTTTTGCGTACAGAATTCAACCAATCTTTTTCTTTCGGACACATCGGATATATCACACCCAAATGGAATGATATTCCCGTATTCAGCCAGTTTTTCCAAATCACTTTCTGTTCTTGAAACAGCCACTACGCGGTATCCATCCAACAATAAGAATTGTGCTATGGAATAACCGATTCCCCTACCCGCGCCTGTAATCAATGCCGTTTTCAATATAGTGATCCTATTTATTTACGATAACAAATTTACATATTCGGTGTCAATATATGAGATAATCGACATCGTATATACGCCCGAATGTAAATCATCTAGCCTCATCCATAAATATTTCGTGGGTCTTTTCATTGGTTATTTTGGCTTATTTTGTACAAAAAATATATGGATATAGCGGGTATGACGAACGACACATTATTATACTTATAGGCATGATGAACCACCCCAACATATTGATTTGTCCACTCGATTGGGGATTGGGACATGCCGCCCGATGCGTGCCTATTATACGCGCATTATATGCACAAGGAGCCAATCCCATCATAGCCGCCGATTGTGGCCCATTGGAATTATTGCAAAAAGAATTTCCCAACCTAGAGTTTATACGCTTTCCCGGCGTCCCTGTTACATACCCATCCCAAGGGGAAAGTATGGTATGGAGCATGCTGAAACAATCGCCCGCTTTATTAAAAGGAATATCAGAAGAAACGGCATGTGTTGAAAATCTGGTACAAAAACGAAATATACATGCAGTAATTTCTGACAACCGCTTCGGCGCATATTCAAAAAAAATCCCTTCCGTGTATATCACGCACCAAATACATATACAAACAAGCCATTGGCTTACCGATGCCCTGGCCCGTAAGCAGCATGCGTATTACATGAAAAATTTCCAAGCGGTCTGGATACCAGACCACGAAGAAAAAGATAATCTATCGGGAAAATTATCCCATGGAAACAATATACCCGCATCAGCCCAGTACATCGGGTTATTAAGTCGTTTTACTTCCATTCCCGACGCTGAAAAAAAATATGACACCGCCTTTATTTTATCAGGCCCCGAACCACAACGAACTATTTTCGAACATCAGATATTAAACGAAATCGATTCATTCCCAAATAAAAAATTTGTTTTGGTTAGAGGTAAAAATGAAACCATCGATGGATTACCTAAAAATATAACATGTATTCCATTAGCCGAAACCAAAACTATCCAAGAATTGTATGCACAATCAAACCAAGTCGTTTGCCGAAGTGGCTACACAAGCATCATGGAAATGGCGAGTGCCGGTCGATCTGCCTGGTTAGTTCCCACCCCGGGCCAAACCGAACAAGAATATCTCGCAGATTATCTGGCGGGACGCATGGGATTTAAAACCATGACACAAGATAGCTTTACGTTACATAAAATCTTGGAAACCCCACCCACAAACATCCTACAAGTGAAATATGACAACCATTTTTTGCAAGGTGCGATATCTACATTTTTGAATTCAATAAAAAAGGCTAATCCATAAGAATTAGCCTTTCGTTATTTTTTTGTTTTCTTATTTCACAATACTTTTCACCACATCTCCTTTATTGGTCTGCAAAACCAACTTATAATTTCCGGATGCCAATTGACTTGTTTGAACAATAATATGATGACCTGAAACGGTTTCATTTTGGTACACCAAACGACCGGTAGAATCATATATCTTAATGGCAGAAATCGAAGTTTTAGAACTTTCCCAAGATACCGTAAATTGATTACCGATCGGATTGGGGTATACATTCAGCCCTTCAAAATATAACTCTTCAATGGATGCGGTGAGTATAACAAAATCACTGGGATCGCTTACACATCCATCAGTATTGGTGTGTATAACATAATAAGATCCGTTGGAGGGCGGCGTAAACGTAGACCCGTTAGCACCCGAGATCATCCCGCCGGCATCATACCATTGATTTCCGCTGCCATAACTGGAGCCAAATACGCCACCGTTATTCGTAACCGTGGGTTTTGTCGGTTTTGCATTTACCTTAATGGTGGTATTTTGGGTAGATGAGTTTGACCCACTGGGATTGGTGGCCGTAAGGACTACGTTATAGTTGCCTGCGGTATGATATGTGACTGTTGGGTTTTGCAATGTTGAACTGGAGGGTGTGCCCCCAGGAAATACCCAGCTCCATGATGTAGGCATGTGGGTACTTTGGTCAGTAAATACCACTTGGTCATCTACACAGATATCATTGTCCGATGCCAAGAAAACGGCTTCGGGTGCGGGCGTGGGAACGGTCGAAATCAGATTGCTTTGCGGGCTTATGCATCCATTGGCATCCGTATGTACCACATAATACAAGTCATTGGTCGGAGGCGTAAACGTTTGTCCGGTTGCCCCTGATATAATACCCCCAGGACCATACCATTGGTTACCGCTACCATAGTTGGATTCAAATACGCCGGCATTGTTGATAATAACAGGAGCCGTTGGATTGGCATTTACCGTAATCGCATTGCTCATGGTATATGTATTCGATCCACCGCTATTGGTTGCCGTTAACTCAACATGAAACGTTCCCGCATTATCATACGTAACGGTTGGATTCTGTAGCGTCGATACCGATGGGTTACCTCCGCTGAACGTCCAAGCCCAGGAAGTCGGCGTGTTCGTGCTTTGATCAGT
>Ga0247814_10000319_pt1 | contig 40781 bp, 31 predicted proteins | sample UWRJL179409R1_FD_179947 | JGI IMG/M metagenome (GOLD analysis project Ga0247814, IMG submission 179947) | Plant litter microbial communities from Arlington Agricultural Research Station in Wisconsin, United States - UWRJ-L179-409R-1 | ecosystem: Environmental > Terrestrial > Plant litter >... | reverse complement strand
CGAGCAAAGGCGTGGAACCATACAGTTATGAGATTATAGCGGGACCGCAGACGTTTCCCGTACAAAATTCAAACATCTTTACCATCAACCAGCCGGGCACCTATACGGCGCGTATTTTTGATGACTGCGGAAACTCCTCCATCAAACAGATTACGGTGGATACCATTTCCTTTGATCCTATCGGGGTAAACTCGGGCTGCAGTAATACGAGCCTTACTTTTCCATCGTCCATCTATGATGACTATTTATGGTTAATGCCCAACGGACAGGCATATGTAGGGGACAGCCTGATCATCAATCCGATTACGGCGGCAGATACAGGTACCTATCTCATATCTAAAGTTGTCGACATCAATGGTTGCAGGGATACTTTTTATACCAGTTACCATCTCACGTTGAATCTTCAGACGGCACAATCATTCCAATTTTGCCCAGGAAATACCATCACCGTAGGAACAAATACTTATACCCTACCCGGAATATATACCGATACATTGACTGCGATGGCCGGGTGCGACAGCATCGTGATGACGCATATCATCTTAGCTCCCCAAATTTCAGATACGTCCGTAGTGACTATCTGTTACGGTGATAGCGTAGAAATTGCCGGAGCGTATTACGGGATTGCCGGTTTTTACACCGATTCTGTACAAAATAGCGGCGGTTGTTATGATTTATTCGTGACAAACTTAGTCGTCAATGCACCTTCGAGTACTATCCATGCAAGTATTTGTTGGGGCGACCAGTATACCTTTGGAGGCCAACAAATTGGACAGGCAGGTACTTATATGGATACCTTATCCACCACCGGCTGTTTGAGCATTGTCACATTAAACCTCACCGTCTCACCCCCCAAATCTTATTCGTACACAAAAACAATCTGTGAAGGGGAACCGTTTTTCTTCGGCGGAAATTTATACACGGCATCCGGAACCTATGCAGACACCATACCCACCACTACCTGTGATAGTACCGTAACAGTAACCTTGACTGTTTTACCTTTTGCATATGATACGCCAGATGAAATCATCTGTGTTGGGGATAGTTTACAGGAAAGCCATCTGACCAATAACCCAGGCGTAACTTATCAATGGTCTCCCGCCCAATGGACCAGCAACCCGAATATCCATAATCCGCTCTTGTTTCCTCCCCACTCACAAGTATTTCAAATCATCGTATCAAATGGAGTTTGTTCCGATACTTTATCAAAAAATGTACAGACGATTCCTACTTTGCCACATCTTAATCCCGCAGATACCATTTGTAATGGACAGTCTATCCAGATTGGCCCCGATCCATCATCTCCACAACTAGTTTATACTTGGAGCCCCTCCGCTTGGCTCTCCAATACATCCATAGCCAATCCCATGGCCTCGCCCACGTCGGACATTACTTATGTACTCCACGTGCATGCTTTGGGAAATCCGTCCATATGTGCCACAACCGATTCGGTAACAATCCATGTAGTTGATTTGGCCTCCCCTTCCATCGGTTATGATGAAGTGGCGAGTTGTTATGGTTTTTCCATCCAAGTCAATTCAACCGGAGACCCATCATACCATTACAGTTGGTTTACTGAGGCGGGAAACATACAACAGGGAAATATACAAACGTATGAACTACCTTACGACACTACCGTTACTTTTCATATGATTGTATCCAGTGCCGGTTGTACGGATACGATTTCGGTGACCAAGACCTTTGAAAATTCAGCTTCATATTGGGGTCAATTGATCATCCCAAACATTTTTACCCCAAACAATGACAATATAAATGACTGTTTTGGTCCTGCCGGGATACCCGAAGGTTGCTACTGGTTATATGTGTACAACAGATGGGGCGTATTGATGTTTGATAGTTTTAAATTGGATAAAACTTGTTGGAATGGAAACTTTATGGCTACCGAGACGAAAGTGGTAGACGGTGTTTATTTCTGGGTAATGGAAATTGGAGAAAATGAATACCATGGTACGGTTACGGTGGCCGGTGGCCTTGGATCGAAATAAATTATCGGGGAAGTAACAATTCCCGTGAACATAGTTTACATTTGTTAAAAAAATTTAAAATACACCCTTCGTCACTTTTAAGTTTGAATGCTTTGGTTAATCAATATGCTATGACTTTTTGTATGTCAAAAAATATTTTCTGGGTACCGATGGCCATCATTTTATTGGTATGCCCTTTCGCGGCTAAAGCACAAATCACCGTCAATTCCGTCACTACCATACCTACTACCTGTCCCAATAACGGAATCATCTCCGTTACGGCCACCACGTCCAATCCTCCATTATTATATAGCATCATCACAGGACCGGTTACCCAACCCGTGCAGACAAATCCTGTTTTTAGCTCATTGCCGGCAGGCAACTATGTAATTCGCTTAACGGACGGAGCCGGAAACCAGACTACGGCAAACACAACCATAGGCGGCACCTACATAAACCCCGCATTTTCCATTACCCCAACAGCCCCATATTGCGTGGGAGAAAGCAACGGTCAATTGGTTGGAAACATAAATCCTGGTACGGGAACGCCTCCTTTTCTTTGGCAATTGGTTACACCATCGCCAGTTACCACAGCACCGCAAGCCAGCAGCACCTTTACGGGGCTCCCGGCGGGCAATTACGCCATGCGTGTTACGGATGCCTGCGGAACTATCAGTACAGATGCTTTTATACTGCAAAATCCTGACACCCGATTTGGTTTTTACCTTACGGCCATTGGGCAACAAGGAACAATTATAGCAGAAAAAATCGGATGCGATTCCATGCAGGTTACATACTGGCTCGGCATTTCAAATCCAAGAATGCCACTTACATTTGAGTACCACACTTCCAATGGTGTATTTATTCCGACTTCGGGAACAACCATCGACAGCAGCAATATACACAACGGTGGTGCAGTGATGGTAAGACAAATCATTCCCGGAATGGATTATGGAGATCAAGTTCAGGCTTACATCTACAATTCCTGCGGAGACAGTGCCGTTTCCATAAGCATTGTCACACATCCTTTCATTTTCTATCCAAAATACAGTTTCAATGATTGTGGAAATACCGCCAATGTTGTATTTACGAATACTCCCTACTACGAATACCACACCTCTATCAACACTGAAGCAAATTATACTTTAACACATGTTTCTACGAACACAGTGGTAGAGTCAGGAACGATTATAGAACAGTTAAATCAAAATAATGGCTACATTTCAATAATCCCTCCTGTCATACCTGGAGAAACCTATCACTTTTCTGTTACCGATGGTTGCGGAGAAAACTTTCAGAGCAATTTTACAGTTCCTGGCCTTGCTCCGCCAGTTATCATTTGGGAATTCGTTGCTTCTGGTGCTTGCATTGATTCTGTTGTCGGAGCCTATAGGATCAATACCGAGGGCTTTGGGCCAAGTGCAAAACTCATCTTACTTTCAGGGCCTGCAACTTTGGGAAGCACAAAACCTGAGTTTGAATATTCAGATACTTATACCTATCCCGATACTGTTGGGTTCAACGGTGACGGGTTCATTTTGGGAAACCTTTCCATCGGCACTTATCAATACAAAATCATCGATGACTGCGGAAATGAACTTTTTTCATCCATAGTGATTACACCTGAACAAGTGACCAGTCTCAGTCGGACAAATTCAAGAGAGAAAGGATGTCCCGGACACAATAAAATCTTTTACAGCATGATAAATGGCGGAAATGTTACCATTCGCAATATCGCAACCAATGCCATTGTCGCAAACCGGGATTTTATTTCTTATACAGATGATACACAGGCCTCCATCTACAATAAAGATTCTGTTTTAAACCTTACCTATGGCAGCTATGAAGTAACTTATCAATTTTTGCTCGCCCCGGGCTATTACCAAGCCGATATAGCCAATAACGATTCCGATATTCCTTGTTCGATTATTGTAGATACTGTTGTCATAGAACCTTATCAAACCCCTGAGATGACTGCCGGAAATGCCATCATGTGTAACAACACCATTAATTTTGTGTTGATTCCAGATACCGGCAAAGGTTTGGCACCATACGAATATGAAATTATTTCCGGTCCGCAGACATTTCCCGTGCAAAATTCAAACATCTTCACCATCACCTTACCGGGAACTTATACGGCACGTATTTTAGATGCCTGCGGAAATGCCTCCATCAAACAGATTACGGTAGATACCATTTCGTTTGATCCTATTGAGGTAAACTCAACGTGTAATAATACGAGCCTTATTTTCCCATCCTCCATGTACGACCATTACGAATGGTTAATGCCCAACGGACAAATACATGTAGGCGATAGTCTGATTATCGACCCGATTACGGCAGCCGATACCGGTACATACCATATTGATAAAATTGTCGACATCAACGGTTGTAGGGATACCCTACATACGACGTATCATGTTTCCTTAAATATCGAACATGCGCAAACCATTCATTTTTGTGAAGGCTCCACGGTAACCATAGGTACAAGTACTTATACCCAACCCGGAATTTACAGCGACACGTTGGCCGCCGCTGCCGGGTGCGACAGCATCTTAATCAGTAACTTGGTAATGGTTTTACAGGAAGCGGATACGGTTCAAATATCTATCTGTAGCGGCGATAGCCTTGAAATTGCCGGACAATTTTATGATATGCCGGGTTTTTACACAGATTCCACACAAAATCAATTCGGTTGTTACGACCTGATTGTTACCCATTTATTGATCAATAATCTGATTGATACCATTACTGCCGCCATCTGTTCGGGAAGTAGTTACAATTTCGGGGGTACGTCCTATTCTTCCGCCGGGTATTACAGCGACACATTGGTTTCCGTCAACGGTTGTGACAGTATAAGTGTCCTACACCTGACGATAGAACTGTATATGCTAAACAATGCCACCGAAACCATATGCGCCGGTGAAACATTTGCGTTTGGCGGTTTATCCCTCAACCAAACAGGTATTTATACAGATACTACCTCCATAGGTACCTGTGATACCATCACCACCTTAACGCTCACCGTGCTACCCTATATCCATGACTCGGTGCATGTGGATATCTGTATGGGCAGTTCGTATGCTTTTGACGGAAATTTACTTACCCAAGCAGGCGTATACACCGATACCTTGTCCACAATCAATTGCGACAGCATCGTTACGTTAACTTTATCCGTTTTACCGTACATTTACAATACGGTAAGCGTAAGCATCTGTGCCGGTGAAGAATATATGTTGGACGGTAACCCACTTAGCCAAACGGGCACTTACGTAGATACGCTGTCCACCAATACCTGCGATAGCATCGTTACCCTAAACCTGACGGTTTCGCCTTATAAGTACCATACGTTCAACCAAACCATCTGCGAAGAAGGAAACATCACTTTTGGGGGAAATATCTATAATTTGCCGGGGACATACAGGGATACGGTTTCCACTTCAAGCTGCGACAGTATCGTTACCCTTGTTTTACAGGTAACCCCACTGAGTCGTACGACCATCAATGCACACATTTGTGCCTACCAAAAATATACACTCGGAGATATACACTATGTAGAATCAGGAACATACATCCAGGTTTTCCAGACCAGCGCCTGCGACAGCATCGTTACCTTAAACCTGAGTGTAACGCCTGCCCCATGGGTAAACATAACGTATAATGCCACCGGATTGGTGGAAGGGGCTTCCGTAGAATTGCATGCCAACTCCCTCAGCCATCCCTTGACCTACTTATGGACCAGCAATGCCATATTAAACAACTATACCATCCAGCACCCGAACACAAACATACAGGAGCCTACTTGGGTACATGTAACCGTTACCGACATCAACGGTTGCACGTCAAATGATTCTATCCTGATTTCCATACCCGTGATTCCCACTTTATACATTCCCAATACCTATACGCCAAATGGCGACGGAACCAACGAGGGCTTTAAAGTATACGGTACCCATATCGGCGAATTTGAGATGATGATCTTTAACCGTTGGGGAGAGTTGATTTTTGAGTCAAATAATATAGAGACCGGCTGGAACGGAACATATATGGGACAAAGCGTACAGAACGGGTTGTACGTATATAAGGTGGTTGCCAGGGGAACGGATAAAACACGTCTTGATAGAACCGGACACGTAAATGTAGTGAGGTAAGTTTTACGATTTGGCCCATTATCCGGCAAAAACTCCACCACGAGGAGGTTAAAACCAAACCACGCATTATCTTTGTTTCGCTTTGAAAACAATCATCATTGCGGGTGGCAAGGGAACCCGATTACAACATATTGCGGGCGAAGTGCCTAAGCCTTTGGTACCCGTGGCCGGAAAACCTGTGCTCCAATATCAACTGGAAATGTTGGCAGAACAAGGCTTCCGTGAGGTAATCATTACCATCAACCATTTGGGTAACCAGATACAACAATTTGCCGGAGACGGCTCCCAGTTTGGGCTACAGATTACCTACCTGGAAGAAACCCAGCCTCTGGGAACCGCAGGAGGGTTGAAAGAAATCCAGAAAACGATGACGGAAGATTTCCTCGTGCTATACGGCGATGTCATCATGTATATGGATTTGAACCGCTTGGTGAATTTCCATCGGCTGAAAAATGCCGGTGCCACATTGGTCGTGCATCCTAACGACCATCCGTATGATAGCGACCTGGTAGATATAGATAAAGAAAACCGTGTCACCACCTTCCACCCCAAACCACACCAAGCAGGCATGTATTATAGAAATTTGGTGAATGCCGCCGTCTATATTTTTTCTCCGCAGGTATTCGATTTTATAAAGCCGAACGAAAAGCAAGATTTTGGTAAGGACATTTTCCCAAAAATGGTGGAACAGATCCCGGTATACGCGTACAATACCACCGAATACCTGAAAGATATGGGCACGCCCGATCGCTTGGGCTCCGTGGAAGCAGATATTACTTCGGGCAAAGTGAAACGTAAAAGCTATTTCTATCCGCAACGCGCCATATTTTTGGACCGTGACGGCGTATTGAATGAGGATACCGACTTCATCAAATCGCCGGATGAAATGCAGTTGTTTCCATTTACGTCTGAAGCCGTGAAGCGAATCAACAAAAGTGAGTTTGCATCCATCGTGGTCACCAACCAATCTGCGGTAGCCAGGAATTTATGTTCCGAAGACGAGCTCCGCATCATCCACAATAAAATGGAAACGGAATTGGGCGCCGAACGTGCCAAACTAGATGCCATCTATTATTGCCCCCATCATCCAGACAAGGGTTTCGAGGGTGAAAATCCGTTATATAAAATTGAGTGCGAATGCCGCAAGCCCAAAGCAGGCATGCTCTTACAGGCTGCGAGTGAATTCAACATCTCATTGCCCGACTCCTACATGATTGGCGATACGGACCGCGACAAGGAAGCCGGAAAATTGGCCGGTTGCGTCACGATAGGCGTAAGAACCGGGAAAGGCAGCACAGATTTTAGATCGGATGCCGATTTTATGTTTGATGATGTGCTGCAAGCCGTCAACTTCATCCTGGACGAACCTTTACTACCACATTTCAATCGGCTGAACGAACTATTCCAACAATCGTCCGCTCCCAATAAACCGTTTGTGATTTTGATTGGCGGACAAGCCCGTTCCGGTAAAAGCACATTGGGTTCTTACCTGAAAATCAAATTCAAAAAACGCGGGCAAAGTGTGCTCACCGTAAAGGCGGATGATTGGATTATGCCGGCCGGAAACCGCACCGGAAAAGAAAACGTCTGGGATCGGTTTAGGTTGGCCGATTTTGAAAAAGACATGTACGCTTTCTTCAACAACGATACGGTAACCGTAAACAGATACGACAGCAAAACACGGGAATTACGCGAAAAGTCGATTTACCAATATGTAAATCAGGACATCGTGATTTTGGAGGGCGCCCCCCTTCTCCATTCACAATCCTTATTAAATTTGGCGGATGTTTCCGTTTTTGTGGAACTGGACGAAACCGAACGTAAAAAAAGGTTCGACCGTTTTTACGGATGGAAAGGATTTGAACAGGAAAAAACAGATTTGTTATATAACGAGAGGTTATCGGAAGAATTTAAAAATATACAGCAAACCATTGACTCGGCGGATATCGTCGTAAAATAAATATTGATACCATGGAATTAGAACTGCTCAAACAACGTATTGAAGAAGCATGGAACTCCCGCGAATTATTGGAAGACAATAGCTATCGCCAAACCATCCGCGAAGTGGTGGAACTGCTGGACGAAGGGACCATCCGCGTGGCAGAGCCTTTGGGCGACGGCAGTTGGAAAGTAAACGAATGGATCAAAAAAGCGGTGATTTTATATTTCCCGATCCAAAAAATGCAGACGTTTGAAGTGGGTCCGTTTGAATTCCACGACAAAATAAAATTGAAAACCAATTACGCACAATTAGGCGTACGTGTTGTACCCCATGCGGTAGCCAGATACGGCTCGTTCATTAATTCGGGTGTGATTTTAATGCCCTCCTATGTAAATATCGGCGCTTACGTAGATTCCGGAACCATGGTGGATACCTGGGCTACGGTAGGTTCTTGTGCACAGATAGGCAAGAACGTACACCTGAGCGGCGGCGTAGGTATCGGCGGCGTGCTGGAACCCGTACAGGCATCACCCGTTATTGTGGAAGATGGCTGCTTTATCGGCTCGCGTTGTATCGTGGTAGAGGGTGCACATATCAAAAAAGAAGCCGTGTTGGGCGCTAACGTGGTGATTACAAAATCTACCAAAATCATTGATGTTACCGGTCCCGAGCCAATTGAATACAAAGGCGTGGTTCCCGAGCGAAGTGTGGTGATTCCGGGTTCGTATACCAAAAAATTTGCCGCAGGAGAATACCAAGTTCCCTGTGCGTTGATCATAGGCCAACGTAAAGCATCTACCGATTTAAAAACCTCGCTGAACGATGCCTTGCGCGAACATAACGTAGCCGTTTAGTGCAAAAAAAATATAACAATATATTAGTTATACAAACCGCATTTACGGGCGACGTAATTCTGGGTACATCCGTATTGGAAACCTTGCACGATACACTTCCTGAAGCCAACATCTCCTACTTGGTACGAAAAGGAAATGAGGGCTTATTGTCCTCCCACCCTTTTCTAAAAGAAACGTTGGTTTGGGATAAATCCAACGGAAAAATAAAAAATCTGTGGAAAATGGCGCGTATAATCAGATCCCATCGATACGACTTGGTCATCAACCTGCAACGGTTCGCCACGTCCGGATTGATGGCGGCATATTCTGGCACCAAGGAAATACGGGGGTTCGATAAAAATCCGATGTCGTTTTTATTTCACAAAAAATTTCCACATTCGCTGGAAGACGGAAGACATGAGATAGAACGGAATTTTGGTTTGATCCAAGATATAACAACCCGTTTGGTAAAACCGCGTCTCTATCCCACTCCTGCCCACCGCGAAAAAGTAAAAAGAAATAAGCCATACATCTGCTTGGCCCCGGCATCCGTATGGCACACCAAACAATGGCCAGCGGAACATTGGGCACAATTGATCCGCATCCTTTCCGACGAAATAGACATCGTATTGACAGGCGGGAAAGGCGATGCAGAATTATGCCGGCAAATCATATCCTCATCCGGAAAAGAAATAGAAAATGCGGCCGGAAAATATAACTTATTAGAATCTGCCGCTTTGATCGAACATGCGGAAGTCACGGTTTCAAACGATAGTGCGCCGGTTCATTTGGCATCGGCATTAAATGCACCCGTTATCGAAATATACTGTTCCACGGTACCTAAATTTGGCTTCTATCCCTTATCGGACCGTATGCAGATCGCCGAAACTGAAGAAGAGTTGATTTGTCGTCCTTGCGGGGTACATGGAAAAAGGGCTTGTCCCTTAGGCCATTTCAGGTGTGCCACGGAAATCCATCCAGAAAAAATTGCAGCTTATGTCCGCTCATTTTATACCCTGGCGTAGATGTTTAATCGAACAAATTGGCATATTCATCAAAAAATGAAATAGCGTTTTGTAAAAAAGTATTAGCATTGCCATACATAAACCATTAAACTATCATATCATGAATCTATTTACTCAACAACGCCTGCTTGAAATAAAACAAAACGGCTACCAGATAGATGTTAGCGAACTTTGGGGAAACGGATTTAAGATTTGGAAAAAGGTGACGGCTCCTATCCTTTGTGGCTTTTTGATCATGGGCGTCATCGCCATTCCTTTTTCTTTTTTGATTATCCCATTTTTATATGGAATGGGGTTCCCTGAGTTGATTAAAGTAGCACAGGTGGATCCCCAGTTCATGCAAAGCATTAGTGAATCTTTTAATTTCCAATTGAAGGCGGCCATCATAGCATTGGTATCGGGAATATTATTTGCGCCTATTACTCCAGGGTTTATTAAAATGTGCCATGATGCCGATATAAACGACAAAATTAATTTCAGTGCCATGTTTACCTATTACCAACCTAAATATTATGGTAAATTAATCGTGGTCACATTAATCACCTTATTGGCCACCACCGGGATTGGCTTAGGTTTACAACAACTCGGGTTGGCCGGTAAAATCTCCTATTATGTATGGATGCTTATTTTCCACGTTTTCATGGCCTTGGCTATCCCGCTCATCATTTTCGCCGACGCATCCCCTTTGGCTGCCATAAAAAATAGCTTCTCCGTCGTGTCAAAAAACTTTTTCCCTGTTCTTGGTTTTATATTACTTGGCGCACTTTTTAGCGCATTGGGTTTTATAGTTTGTTGTATCGGGCTATTATTTTCGATGTCCTACATATACATTACCAGCTATTTGATATACAAACAAACCATTGGTTTTGAGAAAAATGAAAATGAAGTTTCTGCCACGGAAGGAATCATTTATTGATTTCTCCATTATATAAATAGTTATCCCGTCATAAATGAGGTGGGTTGAAACTAATTTAACCATTCTCAACCATCTCATTTATCGTTTTTATTATTTGGCGTCTATCTCGTTTTGTGAATTATTAAACGATTTTCTTTTTGTGAGGATTCCATTTTGGGAAGGTCAACCTTTACTTGCTTTCCATCTTCATAAGTAATACCTATATAGCTTAATTCCGCATATGATGATGGAGACACGCGTATATGTGCATATTCATTCAATGCGGCCTGGCTATGCAAAACATGAGAAGAGAGACGAATAGAAAACTGAATAAAATTTGGGGAAGTTTCATTTTTATACGAATTGGTTTTGCCGAATCTAATGTGATTTTTTATTTTATGGATTGATTTGTAGCTTTACTGTATGAATTTCATCGCATTATCGGTGCCTGCATTTTTCATTCTCATCGGTTTGGAACTGTTGGGCGGATTGTTTGCCAAGAAAAAATACTACCGTTTCAATGATGCCGTCACCAATATATCATGCGGAATCGGCAGCCAAATATTAGGTGCTTTCTTCGCCATCATTACTTTTTGGGGATATACTTACGCTTTCGAAAATTTTCGGATTTTCACGATTACCGAAAACCCGTTGAATTGGTTTCTGTTATTTCTGGGGGTTGATTTTGCCTACTATTGGTTTCACCGTCTGAGCCATGAAATCAATGCCATTTGGGCCACACACATCGTCCACCACCAAAGCGAGGAATACAATTTATCCGTGGCACTCCGCCAATCGTGGTTTCAGTCCTTGTTTAGTTGGTGGTTCTATCTTCCCCTCGCCTTTCTCGGCTTTAGTCCGTTGATGATTGTCACGGTGGGGGCTTTCAATACCTTGTACCAGTTTTGGATCCATACCAAGGCCATCAAAAAATTCCCAAAGCCCATCGAGTTTATTTTCAATACGCCTTCGCACCACCGCGTGCACCACGGAACCAATCCGCAGTATATCGATAAAAACCATGCGGGTTCGTTGATTATTTGGGACAGGATATTTGGCACTTTTGAGAAGGAAGACGAAGAAGTCGTTTACGGAATTACGTCTCCGCTGAATTCCTTTAATCCGTTCCGCGCGAATTTCCATTATTGGCAAGAATTGGCTTCCAACGCCAAAAATGCCTCCTCTATCAGAGAAAAACTTTTTGTTTTCATTAAACCACCGGGATGGTTCCCCGAAAAAATGGGCGGCTTTAAACCAGCTCCACCGGTAGATATACATCATATAACCAAATTTGACGTAAAAGTTCGTCCGTTCATCAATGGATATGTATTGTTCCATTTTATCTTGATCTTGGCGGTTACCTCTTATTATATGTTTTCGTCAAAAAAAATGCTCGATTCAGGGAATATAGAAATTTTGGTTTTCGCATTTTATATGGCCATGTATATTCTCCTTTCCCTTTTTGTATTCGGACTGTTTTTCGAAAATAAGACATCTGCCATCAAATGGGAGATTGTCCGTTTAGTGGCGGGCATGGGCATGTTATGGTTTTACCGTTCGGAAAACTGGGCTGTTTGGGTTTTGGTAGGACTACTATTCGTCAGCACCTTATCAAGCTTACTTTTATTTTTTAAGCGTCCAAAAGATGATTTACCTGTGGATGTAGTACATGGTTAGGCCCATATAATTTGTTACCTTCGCTTCATAATAAACACCCGATCGATGCGCTTTTTTGTCCCTATTACGTTGTTATATTTTATTGTTTTAGGCATTGAAATATATGCAGAAACCATCAACAACCTGGAATGGGTTTGGTATACCAAGCCTTTGTTGATGCCTATTTTATTGATTTTATTTTTACTGAATTCAAAAATAAATCCTCGTAAGGAAAGGCTGTTTTTGGTCGGCGCACTCATTTTTTCCTTAGCCGGTGATGTATTCCTGATGTTCCGCCGCGAGGATTTATTCGTATTTGGTTTGGCATCGTTCCTCATCGGGCATATTGCCTACATCCTATCCTTCAACGGACGGATCAAAGCCGCCAACGTCTCCATGATGCAAAAAGTACTTACCTCTTTGCCGTTTGTTATATTCGTCCTGGCTTTTTTATGGATCCTTTATCCTTATATCATGGGTAAACCCGAAACCCAGCCATTATTCGCTCCGGTTTCCGTGTATGCATCGGTAATCGCGTTGATGGGGTTTACGGCATTCCTTCGCCAAAAAGGTGTGTCCGGCTTCGGTTTTTGGGCCGTATTTGGGGGGGCCGTATTGTTCATGCTTTCCGATTCATGTATCGCCATCAACAAGTTTATCATGGATGAGCAAATGCCTTACAAAGGGTTGATTATCATGTCTACCTATGGTATCGCCCAATATTTGATGACCATCGGTACATTAAAAAGTAATCCAAGCTTCATCCTGCCTCCCAATCACTTCAAATAAATCCAAACTTTTAGTGGATCTTGTACGTTATAAGATTCCTACCATGATTGTATGAAACAAATACTCTTTTCTTTTTCCGGCGCTTGTTGTATTTGCTTTGGAAGCCTGTTTTTTCCAAAGTTTGCATATGTGGGGTTGCCGGTTGAAAAAGTAGCGGTATCGGTTCCTGATTCTACCGAAATAAAAATTGTTTTTGCGGGAGACATCATGGGCCACGAACCACAGTTTTTGGCAGCCTTACAATCGGACAAGACATATGAATACCGGGACAATTACCGTTTCGTAAAAGAATACATCACGGCGGCCGATTTGGCGGTGGCCAACCTGGAAGTAACATTAGCCGGCCCGCCTTATTCCGGTTACCCTATGTTCAGCAGTCCCGATGCGGTGGCCATAGCCGTTAAGGACGCCGGTTTTGATGTACTACAAACGTCCAACAACCATACTTGTGATAAAGGCGGCAAAGGTGTAAAAAGAACATTAAACGTGTTAGACTCATTAGGCATAGAACATATGGGTTCATATCGGTCGGTGGAAGAATCAAATACAGACCATCCATTGGTGAAAGACGTGAACGGTATAAAAATCGCCCTGTTGAATTATACTTATGGAACGAACGGGATGCCTATTCCTACGGGAACGGTGGTTAATTTAATAGACACTGCCGTTATTGCCAATGATTTAGCCGAAGCAAAGCAATTGGGTGTTGATTTTATTATTGCCACCTACCATTGGGGAATCGAATACCAACGCAATGAAAGCATTGATCAGCTGAAGATAGCTGAATTTTCGGCCAAACATGGGGCCGATCTCATCATCGGCGGCCATCCGCACGTGGTGCAACCCATCAAAAAAATCAAAGGAGAAAGGGATAGCATCTACGTGGTTTATTCTTTGGGAAATTATATCTCCAACCAGCGTGACCGTTATAAAAACGGTGGGATTATGACTGAAATCACTTTGGTTAAAACGACAGATAAAACATTCCTGAAAAATATAACATATGTACCGGTTTGGGTATACAAAAAATCAACGCCCAAAGTTTCCTATGCACTGATCCCTGGTTATATGGATTCTACGATTGCGAAGGATACGCTCATTAAGATGTCATCTGCCGATAAGGCGTTGATGAACCAATTTTTTCAGGATACGCGTAAGCATCTAAACAACCTAAGCGAAGCCCGATAAACACTCACTTCATGTATTGTCGTAAAATGCGGTACTCCATTTCGGATACTTCCAACCGGCCTTCTCCATTACCGAAATTCAGGTAACCGAATTCCTGGGTGTTTCCATCTGTATATTTATATAGCACAACATAAGGTTTTACCCATCTCAGTAACCAATCTTCATACATGCCCTTGAATGTGCCAGACCATTTCTGTTCAGCCGCAGTTTGCCGTCTTTTATATTCTTGCGGACTAATCGTGGCCGCCGAGTCTACCTGTGCCAAAAGGCTTGGAATACTACAGTATAAAAAACATAATATCCAGAAGGTTCTTGTCATCCGGAACATTTATTTAGAAAACCCTTTATTTAATTATATAGCCTTAGTTATATATATTCTTAATATAATCCTTATACTTCTCTAACAAAGATTTGTACTCCGATTTAGATACGTCGCGGCTTCCCGAACCGTCTCCCATGTTTATGTAACCGTAGGTTTGGTCGGTAGAAAAGGTGTATTTATATATAACAACGAAAGGACCTTTGTTTTGAGGCACAGTTCCCATCGCTTTAGCTTTCCTTTTCTGGCGCTCTTCCTCCTCTTTCAATCGCAATGTTTCCTCAAGCTGGCGTTTACGTTCGGCAGCCAAACGGGCTTGCTCCTGCGCATCCTGTGCTGCCAATTGCGACGATTCAGCTTGTCTTCTGGCTTTTTCTTCAGCCAATGCTTTTTGTCTGGCAGCGTCTTCGGCGGCTAATGCGGCGGCGGCTTCTTCTGCCCTTCTCTTGGCATCGGCATCTTTATCCTGCAATGCCTTCTGTCTGGCGGCCTCTTCTGCGGCTAACTTGGCTGCAACTTCTTCCGCTTTTCTTTTGGCATCGGCATCCTTATCCTGCAACGCCTTCTGTCTGGCAGCCTCTTCTGCAGCTAGGCGGGCTGCCTCTTCTTCCGCTTTTCTTTTGGCATCGGCATCTTTATCCTGTAATGCCTTCTGTCTGGCAGCCTCTTCTGCGGCTAGGCGGGCGGCATCTTCTTGGGCTTTCCTTTTGGCCTCGGCATCTTTATCCTGTAATGCCTTCTGTCTGGTGGCTTCCTCTGCAGCTAGGCGGGCCGCATCTTCTTCCGCTTTTCTTTTCGCTTCGGCGTCCTTATCCTGTAATGCCCTCTGTCTAGCAGCTTCCTCTGCGGCTAATCGCGCGGCATCTTGTTCCGCTTTGATTCTTGCGGCCTCATCTGCGGCTGCTTTTTTAGCGGCCGCTTCGGCATCCAGTTTTTGTTGTGATTCCTCTTGGGCTTTCCGCTTCGCTTCGTTTTCGGCGGCTAGTCTGGCAGCTTCCTCTTCGGCCTTTTTGCGGGCCTCTTCGCTTTTCAGTGCGTCCAAACGGGCTTTTTCTTCCGCAGCCAATCTAGCCGCTTCAGCCTCGGCTTTTTGTTTGGCATCCATCTCCGCTAGCTTTTTGGCGGCTTCTTCATCGGCTAATTTTTTGGCGGCAGCCGCTTCTTCTGCCTTTTTCTTTGCTAATGCATCAGCCTCTTCCTGCGCTTTGCGTTTTGCTTCCGCATCAGCCGCTAACCTAGCTTCTTCTTCCGCTTTTTTACGGGCGGCTTCATCTGCGGCTAATTTGGCGTCTTGTTCAGCTTTTAGTCTGGCAGCTTCAGCCATTTCTCCTAATAATTGTTCGGCTTGTGCTATTTTTTCCTTCGGTAGGCTTTCTGTCGGTTTCATTGCAGAGGCGTCGGTATAGGCATTTTTGGCCTCGGCGTATTTCTTGGCTGCCAATTGCTTATCGCCCAAAGCCAACGCATCGTTATATTTTTTATCCAACGCTGCGGCAGCCGCTTTTTGGTCTGCTTCAGATTTAAGTTTTCCTTCAATTTCAGTCAACCTATTTTTGGGATGTACCTCGGTAGGTTTTAAACCGATTGCGGTGCTGTATTGAGTTTTGGCATTCACCCAATCAGAAGTGGAAAAAGCAGCATCACCCGCGGCAATGGCAGCAGTATACTTATCATTCGTTTCTTTTTCTTTTGCCAATCTTGCCGCTTCGGCCGCCTCCGCGGTTTCTACTTCTTTTATTTTTGTTTTAGGAAGTGCCTCGGCCGGTTTTAGTGCGGCAGCCTCGCCAAAGGCTGTTTTTGCGGCCACGAAATTCTTGTTGGCAAATTCGGTATCGCCTTTTTTCATGGCGGCGTTATATTGGTCGGTCAACTGTTTTTCGGCAGCTTTGGCCGCTTCGTCATCCGCAATTAACTTCTCTATTTCAGCCAATTTGTTTTTCGGGAGTTCTTCAGCAGGCTTTAAACCGGTCGCTTCAGAATAAGCCGTTTTTGCCTCTAGATATTTTTTTGCCGTGAATGCTGCGCTTGCCTTCGTTAGGGCCGCATTATATTTATCATTCAACGCTTTTTCCTCCGCTGCTTTTTGGGCATCGGCGGCAATCAGTTTATCAATTTCCGCAATTTTGGTTTTGGGATATGCTTCCGCTGGTTTCAATGTGGATGCTTCGGCAAATGCGGCTTTGGCTTCCGTCAATTTTTGTGAACCAAACGCGGCGTCACCTTTGGATACGGCAGCGGCAAATTTTTCATCCAATTCCTTTTCTTTGGCTGCTTTATCCGCTTCTGCTTTTTCAAGGGCTTCAATTTCCTTGATTTTATTTTTTGGCGTGATTTCGGCCGGTTTTAATGCGGAAGCTTCCCCATAGGCTGATTTTGCATCGGCCCATTTTTTCTCCGTAAAGAATTTATCGGCTTTCGCTAGGGCTGCATTATAACTGTCGTTCAATTGTTTTTCAGATGCCAGCTTGGCCGCATCTTCGGCAATCATCTTATCGGCTTCGGCGATTCTTTCTTTGGGATGTTCTTCCGTAGGTTTCAATTTTAATGCTTCCGCGTAAGATGTTTTGGCTTCGGCCCATTTCTTGGCAACGAATAATTTGTCTGCTGCAGCGATCTGGGCCGTGTATTTAGCGTCTAATTCCTTTTGTTTGTTCAGTTCTGCCAATGCCGCATCGGCTTCGGCCAATTTGCCTTTGGCGGGTGCATCATTGGGTTTGGAAGCCAATGCCTCGTTAAATGCCGTTTTTGCCAATGTATAATCTTTGGCGGTCATGGCGGCGGCACCTTTTTCCATGGCTGCGGTGTATTTCTTCTCGTTCGCGATCCTGTTTTCCAGTTCGGTCAACTTAGTTTTGGGGTATGTTTCGGCCGGCTTAGCGGTTGATGCTTCCTGGTAAAACTGTTTGGCGTATTCCCATTCGCTTTGCGCAAAAGCTTTATCTGCTTTGGCAATGGCTGCATCGTAGTTGTCTTGGATTTCCTTCTCTTTACGGAGTCTTTCTTCTTCCGCTTCTGCTTTTTTACGTGCGGCTTCTTCTTCGGCGTAGCGTTTGGCAATAGCCTCCTGCTTGGCCTTCATCTCAGCTTCTGCATTGGCCCCATTGGCAGCCACAGCGGCCGCTTTTTGTGCCAGCAATACCTTTTTTTGGGATGTAATGGATTTATAGTCTGACTTGTCAAAATCAAAATCGTAGAGAACTTCATCAAACTTGGCCGTGGCCATAATTTTGCTGCCATCCGGTGCTCCGGCATAAGTCTGAACCAAAAACACGGGCATGCTGAAAGGCATTAAACCATCGCGTTTTGCATCCGAGGAGGCATTGGTAAGCACCCTATATTTTACGGGTACGAAGCCGGTTTGTGAGATGGTGATGGTATAGTCCGAATCAAAATCCAGAACCAACTCAAATTGGCCGTTTGATGCTACGGTGGCCGCTCCGGCACTTCTGCCACTCTTCTCTATCGTTACTTTAGCGCCACTTGGGGAACCAACCTCCAATGCCAGCTGTCCTTCAATATTTAGTTTCTTGTCTTGACCCAAAACCCCATTGGCTATGAAAAACATGAACGCAATAAGAAGGTATCTGCCAAGTTTACTATTGTGAATCATGCGGTGAATCGGCGCTTTTAACGTAGTTTAATTGATAAAATAAAACGCAAAATACTACAAATTATTTTCAATTGGGAAAATACGTTAAAAAAACTCTATCTGGCGAATGAGGTTTTGCCTAAGTTCGCGGTTCAGTTTCTCTATGATGGTTGTCTGTACCATGTGCATTTCCGAACGGATAACGGATGAATCCATGAAGATGGTGAGTTTGCCCTTTTGGTACTGAATGGAACGGGTATGGTTTATGATATATGGCCCCATGCTTTTTTTCCAGGCATCCTTGATCTGCATTTCCTGCATCTTATCGGTGTGTCCGTATGCGGCAATGAGATTCTCCAACGCTTTTTTGATGTTGGTTTCGTTAAACGGCCGCTTCATTCACTGTTATTTTAGGATTAATTTCCAGTTCACGGCTTGTCACGCCCGACTCGTCCATCAAGGCATTCATACGATTTTTTCCCGTATCGGTGATAAGCACCTGACCAAACGGGGCATTGGAAATGATATGAATTAAATTCTTTACGCGGGATTCGTCCAGTTTATCAAAAATATCGTCTAACAACAACACCGGCTTTTTACCGGTTTTTTGTTGGATCAAATGGTAGCGGGCCAATTTGAGAGCCGTCAAAAATGTTTTTTGTTGCCCTTGTGAGGCAGCGGTTTTAACGATAAGCTCCGATAAAGTAAATTCAAAATCATCCTTATGCGGTCCGGCAGATGTATATAACAAACTTTTATCTTTTTCCCTGGTCTTGGCGAAAAGTTCCATCGGATTATTTTCGTTCAGCAAATCGGCTTTGACGGTGATGCGTGGCGTTTCGTCGGTTTGGGACAATTGCCCATACATTTCGTAAAATAGCGGCAACAACTGACTGATGAGCTCGTTCCTTTTTTCGAAAAGGTACAGGGCGGGTTCACAAAGCTGGGCATCGTAAATTTCGAGCATATCATCCCGAAACAAACCACGTTCGTTGCATTGCTTCAAAAATGCATTCCGTTGTTCTATCAGTTTCCCGTATTGGATCAGTTGGTTCAGGTAGTTTTTGTCGTAAACGGAAATCAGTGAATCCATAAACCGACGCCGTTCGGCACTTCCCCCGTGCAACAGTTCATGGTCTCCGGGGGCAATCACCACCGCGGGAAACAGACCGATATGGTCCGACAGCTTTTCGTATTCCTTTTTATTGCGACGGAATACTTTTCCCTGCCCTTTCTTGACAGCACATTGTAGATGCTGTACATCTAACTGTTCGGCGTCATCGGAAACCCAACCTTCTACAAAGAAAAAATCGCCGCCGGTTTTGATGTTTTGGGAGTCGGACGAAACCAAAAAACTTTTGCAGGCACTCAGATAATGTACCGCATCCAACAGGTTGGTCTTACCGGCCCCATTGGCACCGTACAACACGTTCACACCGGGAGAAAGGGTAAATTCCGCCAGATCGTAGTTTTTAAAACCGTTAAGAGATATTCTTTGGATGTACATATGAATCGGCTCCAAAAATACGTCGAATAGAAGCATGCATGCAATTAAAATATGAAGAATCTTTCAGCAGGATTGTTTAAACAAAATTTCCCCAAAATGAGTAACGTATGCAGGCCGATATATTACAATGAATATACAACCATAACTAAATCAACTAGATGTGTTTTAGGAATAGATTATGCTTATCCATGTCAAACGCTCCTAAATGAATCAGAAGTCCAGGATTTTCTTAAAATTATCACTTATATCCATCGGTGTCATTATTACCTTGGGGCTGGTGCTGCAATTTGCCGGTAGTTTATACGTGAAACCAAAAATTGCGGAACAGCTGGAGAAATTGGTGAGGAACGGTTCCGATAGCCTATACCGGATTGATTATAGTAAAATCAGCATTAACCTTTGGGCGGGTTCCATAAAAATCAAAGATGTAAAAATATTTACGGACAGCACACAATTCCATGTATTAAAAAACAGGAATGAACTGCCGCCGGTAACCATCAAATTAAACGTAGCTGAAAGTCGTATCGGAGGCTTTGGCGTATTCAAGTTTTTATTTTCCAAGGAAATCTCCGCAAATAATATTACCACAAAAGATGCCGAAGTCACATTATTCCGTCATTTCCAAAATAACAAACCTAAAAAAGTAACCAACTCGGTCCCTTTATGGAAGTTGATCCGTCCCGATGTGAAAAACATTTATGTGGGCGAGATTATTTTCGATAACCTGCGCATGTCCTACTTTAACCGTGATAGCAGCACGGCTTTCCAATGGAAGTTTGAACAATTCGATACCAAAATATCCGATGTCTTGATCGACAGTATTTCGTCGATGGACGGGGAAAGACTTTTGTATGCGGGCAATATTGAAACGCAGATACACGGGATCAGCTTATATTCTGCCGATTCTCTTTATGAAATGGGTGTGGGAAAGGTTTCTTACTCACTGCGTAACCGATTAGCCTCGGTGGATAGTTTCCATTACGGCCCTGCCCTATCCAAAAAAGCATTCTACGAAAAAACGAAGATGGAAAAAGACATCTATACGTTAGATTTACCAAGTATCAAACTGATCAATTTCAGGCCGGAACTGTTTCTTTCCGAAAATACATTCAGTGCAGATAGCCTGGTGCTACAAAATGCCAACATCAATATATACCACGACCGCGTTCCGGCCGACGATACTACTTCCAAATTGGGTAAATACCCGCATCAATTATTATTGAATGCGCCATTTTTTGTACGCGTGAAAAAAGCCATCGGCGAGAACATTTCCGTCACCTATACCGAAAAAGATAGCAAAACACTGAAAGAAGGTTCCCTATCTTTCAAAAACATCATCGGCGAGGCATCATATATATCAAACCATCCGGATGATATTATCCAAGATTCTGTATTGGAGGTCAACGTGGGTGGTATATTTATGAAGAATACCCAAATCCGTGGAAAATTCAGGTTCGACCTCACCAAGACCGATGGGAGTTTTGAAGCCGAAGCCAATATAAGCCCTATGGACGTAACGGTTTTGAATCCAGTGGTGGAAGCCTTGGCCTCCTCACATTTCAAAAGCCTGAAAACGGGAAATACCTATTATAAAATCCGTGGTAATGAACACGAAGCTTACGGTTATCTAAAAATGCCTTATTCGGATTTGCACTTACAGGTATTAAGCATCCCCGAGCAGGGTAAGGCGGCCAAAAGCAAAACCTTACAGACCTGGGCCGTGAAAACTTTCTCCCACAATGAAAATCCTGGTAAAGATGGTCAGTTGCGTATTGCCGAAAACGTAAAGGAATTACGCAACAAAAACCGTTCGTTCTTCAACCTCATCTGGAAAACAATGTTTGTTGCCGCCAAGGATGTAGCCATGAAAGATGGCATCAAAAAGATAGCCCAAAAACAACAGGAAAAGAAACGGGCGGAAGGAAAATAACTACTGCTTCACAAACTTAGCCGAAAATGTCTGTTTACCTTGATTCACGGAAACCACATAGGTTCCGGCAGCCAAAATATCCGGAAACTGGATGTTGATTCGACTCAATGTCTGTGGATAAACACCCTGTTCCTTTGTAACGACTATTTTACCGTTTAAGTCAGACACTTTGATGGTGATGGTACCCTCATTTTGTGAGAAATAATCCATAAAAATTTCATTGTCCTTCACCGGATTTGGATACACCAATAATTTTTGCTCCTTGTAATATGAGTCGGGGGCCAAGTTTTTTAGCAGTAAATCGGCGTAGCCAAAGTTCGGTATCCCGTATCCATAATCATTGTCGGGAGCGCTATATTTGTGTGCGCTGCGTTGGATGGCATCAAATATCTGCATGTTGGTTTTATCCGGATTGGCTTGCCACAAACAAGCCGCCGCGCCCGCAATCAAAGGACCGGAGAAACTGGTGCCGTTTGAAGGCACGATGTCTCCGACGGTGTTGCTCAACATCGTTCCCTCGCCTACTGCGCATACGTTGGGTTTTACGCGCCCATCGTAGCTTGGACCGCGTGAACTGAAACCCGCTATTTTACGGTTCCGGTTTACGGCACCGATGGCCAGCACACTGTCCCCATCTGCCGGTGCACCGATATAATGCCACATGGCGGAACCTTCATTTCCGGCACTGTTTACAACCAAAATGCCTTTGGATGCAGCCAAATCAGCAGCCTTGGTTACTACTGTGGTATTCCCGTCCATACTGGCATATGTGTGGCTTCCTATGCCGTTATCAAACACTGTATAACCCAACGAACTGTTGATGATATCCGCACCCGCGCTGTCCGCCCAAACAGCTGCGGCTTCCCAGTTATATTCTTCCACCAAAGTTTCTGTTGCACCATCCTCAGTGCGTAATAGATAGAAACTCGCCCCAGGCCCCGTGCCTATCAACTGGCCTTGCTTTACCCCGGCGATACATGAAAGTACGGACATACCGTGGCTCAAATCTTCATATACGTTTTCATCGTTCATCACGAAATCCCAAGTTTTTAAAATCTGGTTGTTTTCGCGTAAGGAGGCGAACGGGCTTAATTCGTCAACCTTCAAAAAGCCACCGTCGAGTATAGCTATGATTTTATCTTTTCCGGTAAATCCTTTGGCATGCATATAATCGATGCCCAGCATATTTACCTGGGTAAACGATGCTCCATAATCTAAATATGGCAAAGCCTGTAAATTATCGCCCGTGGAAGATTTGGTTTCCTTGCTTTCCATTTTGTCCATCAACACGGAAAAAATGTCGGTCTTGGCCGATTTTCGGTTATAAATTTCCACCACTTCTTTTACGATAGGCAGTTTTTTTAGTTGGGGAAGAAATTTTTCGTCGTTAGTTCCTACGATAATGTAATTGTTCCAATTTGCCTTGGCCACCAAGTTGAATCCCAAACCCTGCACTTGCGATATATAGGATGGGTTGACCGGAAAATCCTGCTCGGTAATTTTTATTCCGGCCGTATTCCTGCGGTCAATCGCCCTTGGAGACAAGAACTGTGACGGATTGTTGAGGGAGTACGGAGAGTTGGCTTTATCCTTGAAAAAAACCGCGTATTTTATGGAATAACCTTCTTTTGCAAACGTGGATATGCCGCAAAGGCAGGCAACCAGAAATAACATCACTTTTGACATAGATACAATTTTAAACTTCAATAACGCTAAAATGGCGAAATCGTTTTATTAACGCAAATTAAACTAATTTGCATTAAAGTGGCTCCGAAAAATCGACGTTGAGAATTATTAATCATTTCTTTGCATCCTGAATTTATTTATGATGCAAGCATACGGTAAAGAAATATCGATCCGTTGGTCTGACCTGGACCCCAATTTTCACTTGAGACATTCCGCATACTACGACATTGGCGCACAGGTACGAAACGAATACCTCGAAGAAAGTGGCATTACCTTACAGGTGATGAAACAACATCATTTTGGTCCGGTTATTTTCCGGGAAGAATGTGTTTTTAAACGCGAAATTTTACACGGAGACAAAATTTTCGTGAAGGTAGAAGTGAATAAACTGAGAAAGGATTTTACGCGGTGGTCCGTTAGAAATACCTTTATGAAAGCGGATGGAACCGTGGCGGCGCTACTCACCGTGGAAGGTGCCTGGATGGATACGAAAATCCGTAAGTTGACCGTTCCTCCCACCATTGGTTCCGATGTAATTGATTCGCTACCCAAGTCGGAAGATTTTATTTGGGAATAGAGTCTCGGCTCCGCTCGACCTGACAGCAAACGGTCAATGGAGAAGAGCATAAAAACTTGTGAAGTTGCATTAAATGTAACGCGTCAAATCGAGCGGAGCCGAGATTAACATTTTCAACTACTTTTACAAAAAATAAGGAAATGATGTCGTTGCCAAAGAACTTAGGAGAATTGAAGAAAAGCGGTTACGTAAGCCGTACGGTGAAAGAAGAACTTAGGGAGAATTTATTGAAAGCGCTTCGGGAAAAGAGAAATGCCTTCCCGGGTATTTTTGGTTACGAACATACCGTGATCCCACAATTAGAAAGAGCTGTTTTGGCAGGACATAACCTGAATTTCTTGGGTTTACGCGGACAGGCCAAAACGCGGATGGCGCGGTTACTGGTCAATTTATTGGATGAATACATCCCCGTTATCCAAGGGTCGGAGTTGAATGAAGATCCGCTCGATCCCATCACCGAATATTCAAAAAATTTGGTTGCCGAATCGGGAGATGATTTACCCATCACCTGGTGGCACCGCAATGATAGATATACGGAAAAACTGGCTACACCGGACGTTACCGTGGCCGATTTGATCGGGGATCTGGATCCTGTAAAAGCTTCCAACCTGCGCCTGTCGTTTTCAGACCCGGCTGTGATTCATTACGGATTGGTTCCTCGTGCGAACCGCGGTATTTTTGTCATCAATGAATTGCCCGATCTGCAGGCCCGTATTCAGGTGGCCTTACTCAATATTTTGCAGGAGGGCGATATACAGATCCGTGGCTTCAAGTTGCGTTTGTTGTTGGATATCCAGTTTGTGTTTACCGCAAACCCCGAGGATTATACCAACCGCGGCAGCATCATCACCCCGTTGAAAGATCGCATCGAAAGCCAGATACTGACGCATTATCCCAACTCGATTGCCATCAGCAAGCAGATTACGGATCAGGAAGCCGCCATCCAGAAAGACGTAGCCGACAAGGTACACGTGCCGGAATTGGTGAAGGATCTACTGGAACAGATTGCCGTGGAAGGCCGTCGAAGCGAATATGTGGATGCCAAAAGTGGCGTATCGACCCGCTTGACGATTACCGCACGCGAATTAGCCGTCACCACCGCGGAATGGCGCATGATTAAAAACGGCGAAAAGAAAACATCAGTGCGCATCACGGATCTGTTGGGCATCATTCCGGCCGTGAACGGGAAGGTGGAATTGGTATACGAAGGCGACCGGGAAGGTCCGGCCAAAGTGGCGCAGCATTTACTGGGAAAAGCCGTGAAAGCGCTCTTCCCTACTTGGTTTACCAGTCCCGAACGCATCAAACGTAAAAAAGAAGAAAATCCTTATCGGGAAATCATCGATTGGTTTGGAAACGGAAATATGGTTGAATTAACCGCTTCGTTAACCGACCGGGAGTATAAAAACCTGTTATACCAGATTCCAGGCTTAGATTTGGCCGTGAAGAAATTCCATCCCAACGCCACCGGAGACGATTTAAATCTGTTGATGGAATTCCTGTTGTTCGGGTTAAGCGAATTTTCATTGCTTTCTCGCCATACCGAACAAGACGACGTATCGTTCCAAGATATTTTGGGTGCCATGTTGGATGGTAATTCTGATGACGAGGAATAAATTACCGGTAAATTGTCATTTAATTATCATTTTATAAAAATATAGGCTGGGTGTTATAGAAACTTTTCCAACTTTTTCCCCTTGTTCTGCAATACAGCCATCGTTAACCGGCTAATGCAGACCAAACGGTCTTTTTCATCTTTGATTTCAATGCTCCAAACCTGTGTAGTGGCACCAATATGGATGGGCCTTGCCGTTCCGGTCACGATTCCTTCTTTTACGGCGCGTAGATGGTTGGCATTGATATCTAACCCCACGCAACTGTACAATTCAGGATTCACCACCAGATAGGCGGCAATGCTTCCCAAAGTCTCGGCCAGCACCACGGACGCCCCACCATGTAATAACCCGGCCGGCTGTTTGGTGCGGTGGTCTACCGGCATCGTACCTTTAATAAAATCATCGCCTATTTCGGTAATCCGTATATCCAAAAACTCCATCATGGTGCCTTTGCTCATACCTTGTATTATTTCGTCGGGATATTTTTTAAACCAAATCATATTTAATGCTGAATTTCAGATTGAATTTGTTATATTTTATTCAATTATTTCCAATTGTTGTCCCAACCCTAAATTCTTCTGATATTCATTACACCAAGGCTTTAGGTCGCAGATGGGACATTTGGGCGTTCTGGCCACGCAAATATATCTTCCGTGTAAAATGAGCCAATGGTGGGCAATGTGTATTTTATCCTTCGGGATAAATTTCACCAATTGCTCTTCGGCCTGTAAAGGGGTTTTGGCATTTGTCGTCAAACCTAGCCTACGTGATACACGGAATACGTGTGTATCCACGGCCATCGCGGGTTGGTTAAATATAACAGATGCCACCACGTTGGCCGTTTTTCTTCCCACACCCGGCAAAGTTTGTAAATCCTCAATTTTGGACGGGATTTCCCCTCCGAAATCAGAAATTATTTTTTGCGCCATTCCCAATAAGTGTTTGGCTTTCTGGTTGGGATAGCTGATGCTTTTGATGTAATGGTATATCTCTTCCTGAGATGAGGCTGCCATGCTCTCCACATCCGGAAAACGTTCGAACAGCACAGGCGTGGTCATGTTTACACGCTTATCCGTGCATTGGGCGCTGAGCGCGACGGCTACTATTAATTCATAGGGATTTGAATAGACAAGTTCTGTTTCTGCCGTGGGATGATGTTTTTCGAAATATTCCAGGATTACCCGATAGCGTTCTTGCTTGGTCATGCCACAAAATAAATGAAATTTTTATGATATCACGTCACCATTTTATCGCCTTTGCGTACCGCTGGCATGAAATGTAATAATCGTTTAATAAATACAAAGGGCGCAAGATTTTTTATTCTTGCGCCCTTTGTATTTTGGAATATATATTTTAATAATTATTTCAAGGAAACCGACTTCCCCGTTGCGCCCGGAGGTAATGGTAATCCCAAGAAAGTGGCTATGGTGGGTGCGATGTCGGTAATGCTCATTGGCTCATAACGGTCCCCTTTTTTGATGCCGGAACCTGAAACCAAAAACGGCGCATGCGTATCATATACATACGGACTCCCGTGCGTGGTTCCGCCATCCACCTCGCAATACCAAGGCAACCAGCTCGGGCGGGCAATAATCCAGATATCACCGCTACGGCCGCGCGAAAATCCCTGGCGGATGCGGGAACATATCTCACCCGGCAAATCGCATGCTTCATTCTCATCTGGCATAAAGGCACCCAAAAACCAAGGTTCCTTGCTCCACTCCATCACATCGGCATACACCTGCTGCATGGTAATATTTTTAGACTTTAATATTTCCTTATTGATGTACAATTGGTCATTTTCCTCATGCGTAATCAGGTTTACGCCATATTTTGCCGTAAAATTTTCACCCAATGTTTTTACCGTCTTGCGGATGTCATAATATCCACCCGCTTTTGAAAAGCCCGGGATATCACACGCACCATGGTCTGCCGTTAGGAAAACCAGCACGTTTTCCCAGCCGATGGTTTGGTCTATTTCTTTAAAGAAAGCAGCCAAATCACGATCCAAGCGTGCGTAAGTATCCATAATCTCCAATGAATGCGGCCCGAATTTATGGCCCACATAATCCGTGGCGCTAAAACTCATCGCCAAAAAGTCTGTCACGTTATCCGTACCCAACTGTTCGTTTTTAATGGCGGCCCGCGCAAAATCTAACGTAAAGGAGTTACCGTAAGGCGTGGTATTGATGAGCACCGGCTTGTATTCCTTGCGAATCTGTTTCAAATCATATGGAAAAACGGAAGATTCCTTTCCCTTGAATTTACCTTCGTAACTCGCTACATCGGAAACACCGCGGTAAGTTGCCGTAGGTAAGGACAAATCCCAAACCGTATTGAGATAACCGTCCCAAAGTTTTTTGTTGTTGAAATCCGTTGCCCAAGCCGGCAATGCTTTCATATAATAATCGGAAGTGATGAAATTTCCCGTTTTACCGTCAAACCAATAAGCGGCATCGGCTTTTTTCCCTCCGGGCAAAATGGAACTTCTGTCCTTTAAAGCTACGGCAATCACTTTTCCGGAACCCGGTTGCGATTTGAATTGATCTGTTACCGTAGGAACCAATAAATTGGCAGGAGACATGGAAACACCCGGCTCGGCATTACCTACGGTCTTGGCATGGGCATCATCCGTGCAGTATACCACCTTGCCCGTCACCCTATCGTACCAATCATTGGCTGCGATTCCGTGCACGGCTGGCGTACTTCCGGTATACACCGAAGTATGTCCCGGGCCGGTAAACGTGGGAATGTAATTGTAATGCACCCCGTGGAAATTCTGGCCGTTATTCATCAAACGGTTAAACCCGTCAGGACCGAACAGGTGACCAAAACTTTTCAGATAATCGTAACGCATCTGGTCCACCACGATGCCAATGATGAGCTTAGGCTTTTTCTCCTGTGCATGGATGGACAAAACGATGGATACTAAAAGAGTGGTTGCAGAAAGGAACTTTTTCATGCCGTAAATCTAATCAGATATGATTTCCGCACAAGTTAATTTATGAATAAATCTTCCCTAAAAGCCCAGACTCAAACAAGTATAAAGCACTATTGGTAGAAGCAAACCATCCATCGGTCGGAAGATTTGTTTTTACGTTCGAATTAATTCTACTTTTAACCCGTACTTTAAAATATAAACTTAAAACCTAGCAATTATGGTGTATGGAATTATTTTCGGAGTCATCCTAATCATTGTTTTATTAGGATTGGTTACCGTAAACCAAGGTAGTGTGGCTGTTATTACTGTTTTTGGTAAATACCGCCGCATCCTTCGCCCAGGATTGAGCGTAAGAATCCCTCTGATTGAAAAGATATACAAACGTATATCCATCCAGAACCGCTCGATGGAACTTCAATTCCAGGCCATCACGCAAGACCAAGCCAACGTAAATTTCTCGGCCATGATGTTGTACTCCGTGTTGAACCACGACGACATCACCATCCAGAACGTGGCCTTTAAATTTGTGGATGACCGTAACTTCATGCAGGCGCTCGTTCGCTCGGTAGAAGGGTCGGTTCGTGCATTCGTGGCTACGAAGAGACAATCGGAGATCTTACAGCAACGCATAGAGATCATCCAACACGTAAAGGAACAATTGGACCAACAGTTGGAAGAATGGGGTTTCCACCTACTCGACCTGCAGATCAACGACATTACATTTGATGAGGTAATCATGCGTTCCATGGCTCAGGTGGTAGCTTCAAACAACTTGAAAGCAGCTGCCGAAAACGAAGGCCAAGCGTTATTGATTACCAAAACCAAAGCGGCCGAAGCCGATGGTAATGCCATCAAAATTTCTGCGGAAGCGGAAAAACTGGCCGCCAAACTACGTGGTGAAGGTGTGGCTTTGTTCCGCGAGGAAGTGGCCCGGGGTATGGCGCATGCCGCACGAGAAATGGAATCTGCCAACCTAGATGCTTCGTTTATCCTATTCTCCATGTGGACAGATGCCATCAAGCACTTTGCAGAAAACGGAAAAGGAAACACGATATTCCTGGATGGTTCAACGGATGCGATGCAACGTACCATGCACGAATTGCAATCCACACTCCAGAAATCTAACATCATTGAGAAGAAATAACCTAATGGATTTGATATCAACAAAAAAAGCCGGGCAATATTGCCCGGCTTTTTTTGTTGATATTATTGTCGATTAATGTTTTACAACAATTCTTTGTGTCATTTCTGCACCTTTCCCGCTTATATTTACGATATATACCCCATTGGCAAACGTTTCGGTGATGATGGTATGCTGGTTGCCGTTTGGCGCTAGGTTTGATTTGTAAACCACGTTGCCTTTCATATCCGTCAATGAAACCTGATGATAGGTATTAATGTTTGACCATTGGATATTTACCTGATCATTACCTGGATTCGGACTGATGCTCAATCGATCGGCCATATCGTTTTCTTTGATGCCGGCAGTTACGTTCAATATCTGTACATCCACCGTTCCATTACCTGCATGGATCGGCTCTGCCAATTCGGCCAAAGTTCCAACCGTGGCTTTTACCACCTTTTGTATAAAACCAAAATCCAACGAATCGGAAACATCCAATGCCGTATGATAATTATGGTTTCTGAATTCGGCACCATCGGTCAACATCAAGGCTTGGATGTTTGCATCCCAAAATGGCGCATGATCGCTTCTTCTTAAATCGGGCACCAAAGTGGATGTTCCGGGCGCTTCCAATGAAATTACGCGTAAATCGGGAACATACGTGGCTGCGGCGGCATCAAATTTTTGTTTTAATGACGAGGAGGCCACATTGGCCACGTTCGTGATAAAATTTCCACGGAAAGTATCCGCCGCTACGGCCGCTTGGGCTGCCGGGAAAAGTATGTTGAAACCTGGAGGGAAAACCTGCGAGTTTTTTCTGTCCGAATAATAACCGATCATTTCATAATTCAGTACGCCCGAAACCGTTTCTCCAGGTTTAATCCCATTATTTACGTATTCTTTGCTGCCCAGTAATCCAAGCTCCTCCAGATCAAACCCGATGAAGTGGATGGTTTTCTTAAACTCGTATTGGCTTAGGATCCGGGCGGCTTCCAACACACCGATTACAGCAGAAGCGTTATCGTCCGCACCCGGACCATCATCCACACAATCATAGTGACCATCGAGGATGTACACGGTGCCTTCCGCAACCTGCCCGGCTTTTTTACCGATGATGTTTTCTGCATTATAGCCAAAATAGGAGAACTGTTGCCTGTAATTTTCCAACCCGAAATGGCCGAAACGGCTATCAATGGTATCCTTTACCGCAGCCAAATGTACCGCCCCGGCCGTATAATGTCGTGTTCCTTCCACGATGTCCATATCGTTTTTTAGGCGGACGCTATCCACTTGGTCTACCATGGCCTGGATTGAAATACCCTTCCGGTCATTGGCCACGACTTTCAAGCGATAATCCTGGCCTGCTCCGGTGATGGCCGAGTAATCCCAAACCAACTGCTTTCCTGTACCAGGCATCACAGGAAATCCCACGTTTCCCGTTACGGCAGATGAATTGACAAAATATGTCTGGCCGATATTATTCGAAACGGCAAACGAAACTTCCAACGAGTCATTCTCCGGATCTCCGAGATTAAACGTCACGGTGACTTGTTTTTGGGCCGTATCCACCGTAGCCATCAGATTGGTTACCGTAGGCAGGTTATTCTGGGCAATCGCGCTTCCGCCCGCTAATAGGGCACAAAGGCCTAAAATTTTTTTCATGGTATAAGTTAATTAAAATCCAAAAGTCAACCAAGAAAGCCTTGGGCTATGTTTTTAGATGAATAAATATAAGATAAATACATTAAAAATCATGTATGGTACCAAACCACCGGCACCGGCATAGTCTTTCGCTATCCTTTGCCCGAAGAAAAGCGATACGAATGCCGAAAGACCTACAATCAATCCGATGATTGGAAAGGCAAGATTGGCCTTATCCATGGAATAGGTAACAACTCCCACCAAACAACACAAACCGGCTACCATTTCCTGCGCGGTTAAAATTCCGAGCAGAAGCGGCACGACACTTTTTAGCGGAGAATTGGCAAAATGGCCGTTTAACCAACCCAAGTTTCCTTTCCAATCCTTTATCTTATCGATTCCAGATTGCAGAAAAAGAATAGCGAGGATAACGAGTCCGAATACTTTCAGCACCAATTTTAAATCCATACACTCAAAACAAATTCCTAAATTCATATTACTTTGATTTTATTTATTTTATAATAATTTAATTAAACTAAAAGTTTATTAATTGATTCTGATGGTTTTGCAAAGCCGTAATCGTATAACCATCAGCCAATTCCCTATTTTCATCCAATAAAGTATGGAATCTGGAGATCGGTAACCGGTTGTGCATCACGTGCATATTCAAATACATCAGAATATCCGTCAAATGGTCCATGCCGCGTAGGTTGCCGGCCCTCCCGGTAGACATTCCGATGATGGCTGCCTTTTTGTTCCTGAACCATTCGGGTTTCATTCCGTCAATAAAAACTTTAAGTATACCTGGATAACTGCCATTATATTCAGGAATTATAAAAACAATCTTATCTGCAGGAATGATAAATTCGTCCGCAATACCGTGCATTTCAACACCATTACCGTTGAAAACCGGATTATCGAACATCATACGTTCCGGAATGTTCCTGAAATCCAGAAACTTAGCCTCTACACCGGAACTTATCAACGACCGGTAATAAAAACCCGCTAAAACCTGCGTAAGGTTATGTTCACGATTTGTGCATGAAAGTACTGTAATCATTGAAAACCAATTCTATATAGCTATGTTTAAAACTACCCCGACCACTATAGCTTTCGGGGCGAATAATCATTAAATTTGCCTTCCGAATTTTATCGGGGAATTTTTGCAAAGAAACACAACAGAATGGGAAAAGTAATTTCCATAGCGAATCAAAAAGGTGGAGTCGGTAAAACGACCACCGCCATCAACCTGGCTGCCGGGTTGGCGGTATTGGAATACAAAACGTTAATCATTGACGCCGATCCACAGGCCAATGCCACGTCCGGCATAGGTTTCGACCAGCGCAACGTAAAAACGAGCATCTACGATTGTATGTTGAACGACGTACTTCCGGCAGACATCATTTTACAGACGGGCACACCAAACCTGGACATCATTCCGGCACACATTGACTTGGTGGGTGCGGAATTAGAAATGGTAGACATGCCCAACCGTGAGTACATGATGAAACGCGTCATCGAAACCTTTAAGGACCAATATCAGTTCATCATCATCGATTGTTCCCCATCCTTGGGGTTGGTTACCGTGAATGCATTGACCGGTTCCGATTCTGTGATCGTACCCGTACAATGTGAGTATTTTGCCTTGGAAGGTTTGGGTAAATTACTGAATACGATTAAAATAGTCCAATCAAGGCTAAATCCTGATTTAGAAATCGAAGGCATTTTGCTCACGATGTTTGATCGTCGTTTGCGCCTGAGTAACCAAGTGGTGGAAGATGTACAGACGAATTTCGGCACGTTGGTTTTTGAAACCATCATCAACCGTAACACAACCTTGGGAGAAGCACCTAGCCACGGAGAATCCGTGATTATGTACGACATAGAATCAAAAGGGGCACAAAACTATCTGGATTTGGCGCGTGAGGTATTGCAGCGCAACGACCTCACCAAAATGAAAAACAAGGACAAAATCATCAACACCGAAGAATGAACGCGAAGAAAAAAGGACTGGGAAGAGGATTAAGCGCCTTACTCAGCGGAGAAAATAATAACCACACCGAAGAATTATTAACGCCGGAAGCAGCCGAGAAAAAACCAACGGGCATCGCAGCCATCCCTATCGGACAGATTGAGACGAACCCGTTTCAGCCCAGAACCGAATTTGATGAGGATGCTTTGCTGGAATTGTCAGAATCTATCCAAACGTTGGGCATTATCCAACCGATTACCGTTCGCAAGGCTGAAAACGGCAAATACCAACTGATTTCGGGCGAACGCCGTTTCCGTGCCTCCAAATTGGCAGGCCTGGAAGAAATTCCGGCTTATGTAAGAACCACGGACGACCAAGGCATGCTCGAAATGGCCATCGTGGAAAACATCCAACGCGAAAACCTAAATGCCATAGAGGTGGCCATCTCGTTCAAACGTCTGGCAGATGAATGTAGCCTTACACAGGAGCAGTTGAGCGAGCGTGTGGCGAAAAAACGTTCCACCATCACCAACTATTTGCGTTTGCTCAAACTTCCGGCCGAAATACAGGCTGGCATCAGCCAAAATATTATCTCCATGGGCCATGCCCGCGCACTGATCAATATTCCTACCGAAGCGGCACAACTAAAAGTTTTCCGCCAAGTGGTGGAAAGAGGATTGTCCGTAAGGGCTGTGGAAGACTTGGTACGCGCATCGGGTGAAGCCAAAGTGGGTAAATCAACCGAAAAAACGGATGAAACTGCTTTTGCTTTTGGAAAGCATGTAGAAAAAATGGTAGATTTTTTCCATGCCAACGTGGAGATTAAAGAAGGCAAAAAAGGCGACGGTAAAATCACGATCAGCTATTCATCACAGGAAGATTTAGACAGAATCCTAAAACTCATCGAAAAATAAAGCCTGATATTTGCCGTTAGGCATTTGGCTCATGGGAAAATTGGTTTATCGTTTCATATATGTATTTGTTTTTACGGTATTTTGTACCGTATCCAATACCTTATTTGCCCAAACGGATACTTCTAATACTATTTTTCCTACCGAAAATACAGGAGGCAAAGCCAAAGGCAATGTCATCATCACGACGGATTCTACAGCGCAAACCAGGGAAGAAATTGTTCCCATCAACAAAGACAATGCGCCTGTGGTGAAAAAAAAGGCTAAGTTCGATTATACGGGCCACTCGCCCAAAAAAGCCACTTGGATGTCGGCCGCATTACCCAGCCTTGGCCAATTTTACAACAGACGTTATTGGAAACCACCGATTATCTATGTTGGGTTTGGTGTTTCACTCTACTTTTTGATCGATAACCAGATGAAATTTACCGTGGCCCGAAACTCGTTCCGTGGAAGGATGAACATCGAAGGCTATACGGTAGACCCCAAATATACCAGCCTATCTGCCGACCAAATTTTGGCCGACCGCGACTTTTACAGAACAAACCGCGACTATAGCATCATTGCAGTAGGTGCAGTGTATCTCCTGAACATCATCGATGCCGTGGTGGATGCACATCTTCGCACATTTGACGTGGGCGATGATTTAAGCATGAAATTCAAGCCGTCGTTCCAAATGGGCTCACCTACGATGGCCACTGGCTTTGCTCCCACTGCGGGCGCTACATGGGTCGTTAAATTTTAAAAACTATTTACATCAACATGAAAATCGGTTTACTCGGTTATGGAAAAATGGGCCACGAGATTGAAAAAATCTGTGCGGACAGGGGGCATGAAATCGTTTGGAAAATCACATCGACCAACCGGGAAACACTAACTCCACAAACGGCGAAAGCGGCAGATGTCATCATCGAATTTACTTCGCCGCATTCTGCTCCCGAGAATATCCGATTTTGCATGGAAAACCATGTTCCTGTGGTCACGGGTTCCACTGGTTGGTATAAACAATTGCCCGAGATGAAGGAATTTACGGCAAAACAGGAAGGTTCGCTGTTTTATGCTTCCAATTTCAGCATCGGCGTCAATATTTTCTTTGCCGTTAACCGCTACATGTCCGGTTTGATGGACAAGTATCCAGAATACAAGGCAGAGATAGAAGAAATTCACCATACCCAAAAATTAGACGCGCCTAGCGGAACCGCCATCACATTGGCCGAAAAAACAGCTGACGCACATGGAACGTATACCGGATGGGCCAATACGGGCGAAGCGTCAGACATACAGATTCCAATTACCGCCATCCGGAAAGACAACGTTCCGGGAACCCATACACTCACATGGAAAAGCCTGGCCGACAAACTGGAGTTTACGCACGAGGCATTCAACAGAACCGGATTTGCCTTGGGCGCCGTAAAAGCCGCCGAATGGCTGGTAGGCAAAAAGGGGGTATATACCATGGATGATTTATTGGGCCTATAAGCGGATGGCTTAATTATTGTTTTTACAATCTGATATGCATATGAAACAGTGATAAATTCCACCCAATCGACGGGCGCACGTGCATTTTTTTAACTTTGATACCTATGAAATCTATTTTTCAGACACTCTTCATACTCACATTGGGCATTACGGGGTTTGCACAAACCTTGCCCACCGTAGTCAAAAAGATTGAAGGATTCAAAAATCCCGAATCCGTTGCCTATGACGGAAAATATTACTACGTAAGTAATTTGGGCAACGTCACCGATCCTACGGCAAAAGATGGCGACGGATTCATCACCAAGCTGAACCGTTATGGTGATATCCTCGAAATGAATGCATTTCCCAAAATCAAACTAAATTCTCCGAAAGGGTTGACTGTGGTGAATGAAATCCTTTTCCTGACGGATGTGGACAGCATCATGGGAATTGACGTGAAAACACGCCAATTGTTGTGGGGAAGAAAACTGGACGGTACCAAATATCTGAACGACATATTATTGAGGGACGAAAACACCTTATATGTTTCCGCTACAGACGTCAACCATATCTATGAAATCGACCTCCTGTCCGACTCCATCCGCATTTTAAATCCCAAAGTAAATATTTTCGGCCCCAATGGCTTGGGGGCAGACCTCATCAGCAATTCATTATACATAGCCAGCTTTGGCGAGGGAAGCGATTTGGGAGAACTGGGCAGGTTAAACCTGCGCACCATGGAATATGAGCGCATCATAGAAGAATTTGGGAAGTTTGATGGCATCTTCTACGCTTCCGGCAGATACTTTTTTTCTGATTGGGGAAAAGACGGAAAAGGTCGGATGCTGGTGTACGATATCCGTGCCGAAGGCATACGCGAGTTAAAACCGGATAGTGGACATTTCCAAGGCCCGGCGGATTTTTATGTTGAAATAGGTTCCCGCAAAGTTTGGCTTCCATGCATGTTGGAAAATGCCGTTTACATTCTCAATAGCCGATAAAATATGTCATTTGATTCATTAGGATTATCGGCACCGCTGCTTAAAGCCATTGCCGCCCAACACTATACACAACCTTACCCCATCCAGGCACAAGCCATTCCGGCGGCAATAAAGGGAAAAGATATTTTGGGGATTGCCCAAACAGGCTCTGGTAAAACGGCCAGCTTTGCACTTCCTATCCTGGAAAAACTCTACCAACGCAAATCTGCCGTTAAAAATAGACACGTAACGGCACTTGTTTTGGTTCCCACCAGGGAATTGGCCGTGCAGGTGGCTGAAGTGTTCACATCGTTCGGAAACCTGCTTCCAGAACGCGTAAAAAACATGGCCGTATATGGCGGTGTCTCCATCAACCCGCAGATGATAAACATGCAGGGCGTGGAAATTTTGGTGGCCACACCCGGCCGTTTGTTGGATTTGATTTTATCCAAGGCCGTGTATCTTTCCGACGTGGAAATTTTGGTGCTGGATGAAGCCGATAAAATGCTCAACTTGGGTTTCAAGGAAGAAATGGACAAGATTTTTTCCCTGCTTCCGCAAAACAGGCAGAACTTACTCTTCTCCGCCACGCTCGGGAAAGATGTGGACAGCATCAAGGAAATGATTTTGCGCGATCCGGTAAAAATCGAGATCAAAAGCGAAGAACAAAACCTCGACATCATCCAACAAAGCGGCTATTGGGTAACGGAAGACCGTAAAGGTCCGTTGTTGCGCCATCTCATCAAGGAGAAGGATATGCGTCAGGTAATTGTGTTCACCTCATCCGTTCATCGTGCGGATGCCGTGGCCGAAAAATTGAAAATCAACGGCATACAGGCCGCCTCCATGCACAGTAAAAAAAGCCAGGGCGCCAGAACACAGACGCTCCGCGATTTCAAAACCGGCAAACTGCGCGTGATGGTAGCTACCGATCTCGCTTCACGCGGTATCGATATCCAGTTCCTGCCATTCGTCATCAACTACGAACTGCCACGTTCCCCCAAAGATTATATCCATCGCATTGGCCGCACGGGACGGGCCGAAAACCCGGGCGAAGCCATTTCATTGGTTTCACAGGAAGAAGAACACCATTTCTACATCATCCAGAAAAAGATGAAACGACGGGTGGAAATGCACGATACCAATTTGCTCGATTTATAAATCGGTGAGACTATTTTTTGTTACCAATTAAACTAACCCGCGGACATTTATCGGATGTCTGAAAAAACTTTACTTTCGCAGTCGTTATGATCAATGACAAACCCAATTTTTTCCTAATATACAACCCAAAATCGGGAGGCAGTAACAGTGCACTGGACCGTGAAAAAGTATTCGCTGAATTAACCGCCAACGGCGTTTCCTATATCGTAGACGAAAGTGACGATACGGATACTTTCGGTAAAACCACGCGGGCCATTGCGGCAGGCCATCGTAAATTTATCATCGTCGGCGGTGACGGAACCATGAACCAGGCCGTGAACGGAATTTTTAAACAGACAGAAGTTCCCTCAAACGAAATCACGCTTTGCCTTATCCCGTTTGGTACTGGAAACGATTGGATCCGTACCGTAGGTATTCCGGCAGATTATCGCCGTGCGGCCAAAATTCCCGTTCACGGAAAAATATTTATACAGGACGTGGGGCGCGTAACTTACCAAGGCACAAATGGCACGGAAACACATTATTTCGCCAATATTGCGGGTTTCGGTTATGATGCTTACGTAAACCGTAAGACAAACGAATCGGCCGCCAAAAGCAATATGGGAAAGTTCTCTTACCTATACACGCTGTTTAAATGCCTGCTTTCCTATCGCCATACACAAGCCAAAATTACGGTGGACGGTAAAACCACCGAGACCATCTTATACTCCGGCAACGTAGGAAAATGTAAATACAACGGCAACGGCATGATGCAAGTACCGCACGCCGAGCCAACCGACGGGCAATTGGCAGTCACCATGATCAAAGGCATTTCCAAACTCGGCATCACGATTGAAACGCCCAATTTATATAATGGCACATTCATCAAAAACAAACACATCGAAATCAGCAGCGGCAAAAGTGTTCAGGTAGAATCCATGCCGCCCGTGGAATTGGAATGTGACGGCGAATCATTGGGCTTCAGCCCATTCAATTTTGATGTAATTCCCATATCATTACACGTGTTGGTTCCATAAAAGGCGAATATTATCTCATAAAAAAAAAGCCCTGTCGGATTAAACCAACAGGGCTTTTCTTATTGGAAAAGCACAACACCAACATTTTCTGTGATGAGTTTTTAGTATTGGGTTTTATACATTCATATAAAACCCAACACATCCAACCAACCCCTATTCTATAAATTCGGTTGGGGCGTAAGCCTCAAATATGGTTTTACTTCGGTAAATCCTTTAGGGAATTTGGCCGGGATATCTTCAGTTTTAATGGATGGAACCACCACCACGTCTTCGCCGTGTTTCCAATCGGCCGGCGTGGCAACACTATGGTATGCCGTTAACTGTAATGAATCGATGACGCGCAAAATCTCATCAAAATTACGGCCCGTAGATGCGGGATACGTGATGATCAATTTTACTTTTTTATCCGGACCGATCACGAACAATGAACGCACTGTAAATACTTCGGAAGCATTCGGGTGAATCATGTCGTATAGGCCTGCAACCTCTTTGTCTTCGTCTGCTATGATGGGGAAATCGACGGTCGTATTTTGGGTTTCGTTGATATCCAATATCCATTTTTTGTGTGAATCCACACCGTCCGTACTCAAGGCCAATACCTTGACGTTACGTTTGGCGAACTCATCTTTTAGTTTCGCGGTACGGCCTAGCTCTGTCGTACATACCGGGGTAAAATCTGCCGGGTGCGAAAACAATACGCCCCAACCGTCTCCTAAATATTCGTGAAAATCAATGTTCCCTGAAGAAGTCGCTGCCGAGAAATTGGGCGCGATATCACCTAATCTTAATCCCATTTTTTATGTTTTAAAATAAAATCCGGGACAAATATATGAATAGCCTACAAAAATGGTAGGGTTTTAATTTAATTTATTGTTAAGCCTAAGCAATCCAATGATTATCCAAGGCTTATATTTTTAGAAATAGGATATTGGTTATCCAACTCCATCCTTCCGCGTGGTAAACAGTGTGGATGGTTGTCGTGGATATATTTAATCATTTTCTCGCGGATGAGGCATTCCAGATCCCAACCATCGTCAGAATCCTTGGTGCTCATGGTGGCGCGTATTTCCATGGTTGTTTCGGTGGCTCCCGTAACCAATAAGCCACTCTTTCTGCGGTCCCATAAAGGCGATTCTTCCAACCATTTCTGGAATTCTTTCCTCAGTTCATCCACCGGCAATGAATAATCTGTATATATTTTCACCTTAGCCACCACCTCTGGTGATAGGCGCGTCCAATTCTCAAATGTATTTTCCAGAAAATAATTGATGGGTACGATCAACCGCCTTCCATCCCAAGTATGGACAACGGCGTACGTCAAGGTAATCTCGCCGATCGTACCGAAAGTCCCTTCCACCACTACCGTATCATCTATGCGGATTGGTTGCGATATGGCGATTTGGATTCCCGCGAAAATGGTTCCCAGGCTTTTCTGTGCAGCAAAACCCAAAATCAAACCGACGATACCGGCCGAAGCCAGTAAAGTATTCCCAATCTCGCGCACTTCTTTAAAAGTCATCAACGATACGGCTACGATGCCAAAAATGACGAAAATATTCAGCATGCGCTGCAACAGTTGGTACTTGGTGCGCACCTTACGTAAGGTATAATCTTGGTATTGATGGGCCTCTGAACGTTTAAGGATCAAATCCTTCACGAAGTTGATGATACCCAACAACAAAACACCGATAGCAACGATGATCACGATGTACAACACATGCGCAATGGACGTAAAGATTTTTTCCGGGATATAATTCCGGATGACGAACCAACCCGCAATGAGCGTAATGGATAAGATGACGGCAAGGCCCGGGTAGTAAATATTTTTTTGGAGAAGCTGCGCAAAGAGGTGTTCCTTCTTTTTGGCCCAGCGTTTCAACAAGAAGAAAA
>Ga0247814_10000318_pt1 | contig 40865 bp, 38 predicted proteins | sample UWRJL179409R1_FD_179947 | JGI IMG/M metagenome (GOLD analysis project Ga0247814, IMG submission 179947) | Plant litter microbial communities from Arlington Agricultural Research Station in Wisconsin, United States - UWRJ-L179-409R-1 | ecosystem: Environmental > Terrestrial > Plant litter >... | reverse complement strand
CTAAAAACGGAATTCAGGCGGCGATGCCATTCGAACTTAACATTCATTAACAACATATTCGCAGTTAAAACCCGTTATATTCTAAACAAATCTTTAGTTATGATTAAAAATATTCTAAAAATCACAGGTATTATCATCCTACTTTTATTGGCTTCACTTTTTGGCATTCCTTATTTTTTCAAAGATCAGATCAAAGCCAAAATCGCTGAAGCCATCAACGAAAAAGTAGATGCTAAAGTTTCTTTTGCCGATGTCGACCTGAGTTTATTCAAGAGTTTTCCGCAAGCCAATGTGACTGTTGATCAATTGCTTATCATCAATAAAGCGCCATTTGAAGGAGATACCTTGGTTTCTTTGGGAGAACTTAACCTTAAAATGTCAATCAAGGAATTATTCAAAGGAAAAGAAGAAAGCATGAATATTGAAGCCGTTGCTACTAAAAATGGCGTGATCAATATTATGTTCAATAAGGATGGTGTTGGTAATTTTGATATCGCTTTAAAAAAAGACACTAAAGATAATGGCAAAAGTGATCCGCTGTCGCTGAAAATAAAAGAATATAAAATAGAGAATTTGCGCTTTAAATATTTTGACGAAGGGTCGAAAGTTAAACTGATCATCGACAGTCTGAACCATTCCGGAACAGGTGATTTTGCTGCTTCCAAATTGGATTTGATCACACAATCAACCGCAAAAGTTTCCTTATTTATGGATAAAGCCAATTATATGAATAAAGTGCCTTTGACTTTAGACGCGGTTTTAGGTATTGATCTTGAAAAAAGCAAATATACATTTAAAGAAAACAAAGCGCTGATCAACCAACTTCCATTGGAATTTGACGGATTCATCCAAATTGTTGAAAATGGACAGGAATATGATTTGAAATTTAAAACGCCAACATCAAGCTTCCAAAACTTTCTCGGTTTGATTCCGTCTGCTTACGCCGGAAGCCTGAAAAATGTAAAAACCACCGGCGATTTCACGATTGCAGGTTTTGCAAAAGGCTTGTATTCTGATAAAACCGTCCCTAAATTCAATATTGCGATTGCTTCTAACAATGCTTCTTTTCAATATCCTGACTTACCGAAATCGGTTCAAAATATCGTGATAGACACCAAAATTATCAATGAAACCGGACTGATGAATGATACTTATGTCAATCTGGACAAACTTTCTTTCCGTATCGATCAGGATGTTTTTAATGCCAAGGCCAATATCAGAAATATAGCTGAAAATCCTTTGATTGACGCAAATATGAAAGGTACGATCAATTTAGGCAATGTTTCAAAAGCGTATCCTGTAAAGTTAACCGTGCCGCTTTCGGGTATTTTAGTGGCTGATGTGAATACGAAATTCGACATGAAATCGGTGGAAATGAACCAGTATGAAAACATGCAGAATTCGGGAAATATGACCTTAACCGGATTCAAATATGTTGACGACACCAATAAGGCAATGAACATCAATAAAGCAATTGTTCAATTCACCAACACGCGGATTAACCTTCAGCAATTGGATCTGACTACGGGAAAAACAGACATGAAAGTGAATGGCGTTCTTGAAAATTTCTACGGATTTATGTTTAAAGACCAGGAACTGAAAGGAAATTTCAATATGTCATCCAATCAGTTTGCCGTCGCTGATTTCATGTCGGCCGAAACACCGAAAGCCAATGAAAAGGCAAAAGAGAAAGAAGCGGTGAAAGTTCCTGCTTTCTTAAATTGCTCTTTAACCGCAAAAGCAAATACCGTTTTATATGATAACCTGACATTAAAAGATGTTTCAGGAAAAATCATCATTAAAGATCAGAAGGTAACCTTAGAAAACGTAAAATCATCCATTTTTGGCGGTCAGATTGCTGCCAATGGTTCGGTTTCTACCAAAGAAAAAACACCGGTATTCAACATGAATCTTGGAATGAATGGTGTGGATATTCAGCAGACCTTTACCCAATTGGAAATGATGAAAAAAATCGCGCCAATTGCAGGTGTGATTAATGGCAAACTCAATACAACAATTAAAGTTTCCGGAAATCTGGATGCCAAGGAAATGACTCCAGATTTGAATTCGCTGACCGGTGATTTGATTGGACAACTGTTGTCGACAACTGTAAATGCGAGCAATTCTGAATTATTGAATAAACTCGATGACAATGTGAAATTTATCGATCTGAAGAAATTAAACCTTAACGATCTTAAAACAGCATTGACATTTAAAGATGGAAAAGTCAACATCAAGCCTTTTGACCTTAAGTATCAGGATATTAAATTAAATATTGGCGGATCGCACGGATTTGACCAGACGATGAGCTACAACATCAAATTTGATGTTCCTGCAAAATACCTGGGAACCGAAGCGAACAAACTCATTTCAAAATTGTCACCTGCCGAAGCGGGTAAATTAGAAAACATTCCGGTTAATGCCGTGCTGACAGGAAACTTCAAAAATCCGAAGATTTCCACCGATATGAAAAGCGCGGTAACCAACCTGGCCAATCAATTGGTGCAACAGCAAAAAGAAAAATTGGTAAAACAAGGCACTTCAGCGCTGAGCAATATTATAAGCGGTGCCACGAAAAAAGACACAACGAAAACAAAAGCTCCGGTTAAAGAAGAAGTCACAAAAAAAGCGGGAGAATTATTGAACGGATTGTTCAACAAGAAAAAATAATTAAAAGCCTGGGAGGAAAATACTTTCAGGCTTTTTAAATATTGATAGTAACGGCATAACCTTCGTAAGCACGGACATTCAAAACCGTTCCGTCGTGGAAAATCAGGTATTGTCCTTTGATCCCGATGAGTTTTCCTTTGAAATAAGGTGTCTTTTCAAGGCTCAGGCTGTTGATTTTCTTCGGATATTCTAAAACCGGGTATTTCAGTTCGTAAACATCATTGGTGTGCGGGTAAAAAAATTCGGCAACTTCGTGAGGAAGTAAATTTTCCAGTTTTAGCTTGTGGTCATACAAATCTGCTGTGATAATTTCATTGGTCAGCATCTTTCTCCAATTCGTTTTATCTGCAAAATGATTTTTTAAGATAACTTCTGTAATTCCAGCTAAATACCTGTTAGGTACTTCGATAATAGCAAGCGCCTTTTCCGCGCCCTGATCGATCCAGCGTGTAGGCATTTGCGTTTTTCGGGTCACGCCTACTTTCACTTCACTTGATGAGGCGAGATATACGATATGTGGCTGCAACTGCACTTTTGATTCATAATCCAAATCCCTGTCGGCTACGCCAAGATGCGCTGTACTCAATTCGGGACGCATAATCCAGTCGCCAACAGCCGGACTGGAATAAAAACAATCATAACAAAATCCCTGACGGTAAATTTTTTTCTTTTTATGGCAGTTCAGGCATTGGTATCCATCAAAACGAATCTCCATTTCTTTATCCAACAATTGATTCACATTTAAGAAAGCGGTTTCAAAAATGAGATAATATTGTATGGGATTCCCAAATTCGGTTTGCATTTTAGTAAGTATACCCTGATAAGTCATTTGTAATTTAGGATTTCTGTAAATTTTTACTATTTTTGGTAAAGCTGTAAAGTTATGATTTGCATCTGAATTTTCAAATTGCAATCTGTAAATCTAAACCAATAACCAATGCCGTTACCAATAATCAATTCAATTGCTTCATGGGTTTTAAAACAGCGGATCCATCAGATGGAACTGTTCTTAAAATATCCGAATGAAGTTCAGGAAGAATTGCTGATGAACCTTCTTCGCTCTTCAGAAAATACCGTAGTGGGCAAAACTTATGATTATTTTTCCATCAGGTCTTACCAGACATTTACCGAAAGGGTGCCTATTTCCACTTATGAAGACATCGAACCTTTAATCGAGCAAACGCGTCGCGGAGAGCAGAATATTTTTTGGAATACTCCGGTAAAATGGTTTGCCAAATCAAGCGGAACGACCAATGCCAAAAGCAAGTTTATTCCTGTGAGTTATGAAGCTCTGGAAGATTGCCATTATAAAGGAAGTAAGGATTTGCTGTGCTTGTATCTTAACAACAATGAAGATTCGGAACTGTTTATTGGGAAAAGCCTTCGATTGGGCGGAAGTTCCCAGATTTATGAAAATAACAATACTTTTTTTGGAGATTTATCGGCGATACTAATTGAAAATATGCCGATTTGGGCAGAATTCAGTAGCACGCCAAGCAATAAAGTTTCATTGATGAGTGAATGGGAAGCCAAAATTCCGGCCATTATCAACGAATCAAAAAATGAAAATGTAACAAGTTTTGCAGGTGTTCCTTCGTGGATGTTGGTGCTGATGAATAAAGTATTGGAAGAAACACGCAATGAAAACCTTTTTGAAATCTGGCCCAATCTGGAAGTATATTTCCATGGCGGCGTGAGTTTTGATCCTTATCGCGAGCAATATAAAAAACTACTTCCAAAAAATGATTTCAAGTATTATGAGATTTATAATGCCTCGGAAGGTTTTTTTGCCATTCAGGATTTAAACAATTCAAATGATTTATTGCTAATGCTTGATTATGGCATCTTCTATGAGTTTATTCCGATGGATATTTTTGGAAGTGCCAATCAAAAAGCAATTCGTTTATCAGAAGTGGAATTGCATAAAAATTACGCAATCGTGATCACTACAAATGCCGGATTATGGCGCTATCTCGTTGGTGATACCGTACGCTTCACTTCCCTTAATCCATACAGGATAAGAGTTACCGGAAGAACCAAACACCACATCAATGTATTTGGGGAAGAACTGATGGTTGAAAATACGGATCAGGCGATTGCAAAGACCTGCCAGATCACGCAAACCGAAATTGTTGATTATACCGTTGCCCCGATTTTCATGAAAGACAAGGAAAAAGGCGCTCACGAATGGATGATAGAATTCAAAACAAAACCACAAGATCCCGCAGCATTCCAAAAAATTCTTGATGAAACATTGCAATCTTTAAATTCTGATTACGAAGCGAAACGCTACAATAACATGACCCTTAATCCGTTAGTGTTAAATATCGCAAGGCAAAATTTGTTTTACGACTGGCTCAAAGAACAGGACAAATTAGGCGGACAACACAAAATTCCCAGATTATCCAACCAAAGGGATTATCTGGAGCAGTTAAAAAACATGCAGATAAGCGTAAAAGGATAAGGATGAAAAAAGCAATCGCACTTTTGGTTATCACTTTGTTGATAGTAGCCTGTGGACCACATCGCATGAAATGTGGCCCGAGAGGAATCTGTGATAGCAGTCCAGAAAAAGAGACTGAAAAAAATTCTTAAATAACTATTTATTTGTTGTAACAAATTTTGATTTTGAAGGTCTACTAGGCAATCATCAATCAACTCAATCAACAAATGAAGTCATCATCACTAATCATTCTTATTGCTCTTATCACAAATTCCTTCCTGTTTGCTCAGGAAACACCAACAGGAATTCAACCCAAACCAGACAGCCTCGCCGTGGAACAGAAATCCAACGCGCTGGATGAAATAAAAGTTTACGGAAACAAAAAACAATATTTAAAAATCGAATCCGACAAAACTACCGTCGATGTCAAGAACAATGCAATGCTCAACAGCGGCAGTAGTTACGACGCGGTTAAAAAACTTCCGGGTGTTATCACATCTCCAACAGGCAGCTTAACATTAAACGGAAAAGGAGTTGCCATTTACATTGATGGTGCGCCAAGTACGCTAAGCGGCTCCGATTTGCAAAATTACCTGTCCAGTCTTCCGGCAAATGCCATTGAAAAAGTCGAACTCATTTATAATCCAGGTGCTTCATTTGATGCCAATGCAAGCGGATCTGTAATCAATATTGTTACGAGTTCAAAGCGGCTCAAAGGCATCAACGCCAGTTTTAATATCAATTATAATTTCAATAAATACCAGAAACCGAGTCCGCAAATCCTGATGAATGGGAAGGAAAAAAACCTAAGCTGGCAAACAATGGTGGGTTACAATTACATGGACAGCGATTTACGGTCTGCCAACGACCAAACATTCACCTCATTTCCTACGTATGAAAATCTGGCTCAGAAAAGGTTTTCGCTATTGACTCACAAAAATTTCTATTTCAGAGGCGGACTCAATTATAAATTATCCTCAAGATCCAATTTGCTTTTCAATTACAATCTTAACCTCGGCAAAGAACGTGACACCTTTGAGTCTTCCACTATCGGAACAGGAACTGAAGCTTCGGGCATTAATTACTTCACTGAGGGAATTACGAAATCAAAAGACAGCAATCACGAAATCAGCCTTCAATATAAAACGAAATTGGACACTATTGGAAGAACGCTTGACATTACTGCATTCAGCAATTTTTTTGACAGAAACCCGATCAGCAAAACCATGGGAAACGATACCAATCAAAGTACCTATAATTATGCAGATGTAGACTTGCGACTGGCCAATTCTTATATCAAATATGACTTTGCGATTCCGTTTGAAAAATGGAAATTTTCCATCAATACTGGCGGAAAATTCAATACGCTTTCGGTAAAAGATGATGGTATTTATTCTTATACAGGATTGCCTGCGAATAACGAATCGGCAATTGAATTCGATTACACAGAAAATAATCTCGCGTTTTATGCTGAAGCCAGAAAGAAAATCAAAAAATTCAATTTCACGCTCGGACTCCGTTATGAGAATTTCAATATAGAGCGGAATGCGAGTACGACAACAGGTGAAATCAAATACACAAACAATAATCTCTTTCCCAACGTAAGCGCGTTATATGAGATCAATGACAATATGAATATGAGCGCTTCCTATTCCAGAAAAATAGCGCAGCCCAATTATAATGTGCTTGATCCCAATTCGAGAAATGCACGTGATGCCTATAATAATTCACAGGGGAATGTTTTTCTGAAACCGACATTTTTTGACAATTATGAATTCAAGGTTTCTGCATTTCAGTTTGTTCAGTTAGGTGCCAATTATACCGTTTCAAAGGACAATAATTTATTTTTGTTTGATGCGATTCCGGGTAAACTCGAAAGTATACAGACTTTTCAGCAGTTCGATCAATACAAAACCTTTAGTGCATTTGCTTCATTTCCTATCCCTTTGGATTATTTGACAAAAAGCAAGGAAGAATTCCAAAAAAGAATGAACGATATGGATAAGATGAACTATATTTTTGTCAACATCAATTATGTGCAATCGCTCACTGAAGGTTATGTGTTTTCTTTTAAGAGAGAGCCGGTTTGGAACTATTCGGCGCAATCGCAAATTATTCTTCCATGGGGAATTAAAAACAGCATGAGTTATTTTATTCTGCCGAAAGGAACGTGGGAAATCTATAAAATTGAAAGGCCTATACAACAGTTTGACATCTCGTTCAACAAAGATTTCATGAATAAAAATTTAAAAATAGGATTGCATGTTTTTGATGTATTCAATCAAAATGAGATCAACGCACTCGTATCATCGACTAACATCGAAACGCGATTTTATCAAAAACCGGATACGCGCACTTTCAGGATTTCGCTCACTTATAATTTTGGAAATCTGAAATTAGAAAAAGAAGACACCAACATTAATACCGAGAAAGTAAACCAAGGTGGCGGATTACTCAAATAATACCAAATTAAAATCCCGTCCTGTTTTCCAACGGGACGGGATTTATATTGAATATCAAAAGTATTTTTAAGAAGCGATTTCCAATCTTTTTAATAGATTTTTACTCAAAGTGTCTTTTGCATAATCCCTGTCAATACGCAGTATTTTTTCTTCTGAACTTGGCAAGTCATACATGGCATCTGTTAATATTGCTTCACATAATGACCGCAATCCTCTTGCACCCAGTTTGTATTCTAAGGCTTTATCGACAATAAAATCCAAAGCTTCTTCGGTGATGTTAAAATCAACTTCATCCATAGCAAAAAGCTTTTGGTATTGCTTGATCAAGGCATTTTTAGGTTCGGTTAAGATTGCTCTTAACGTTTCCCTATCCAAGGGATCCATATGTGTGAGGACTGGCAAACGGCCAATAATTTCGGGGATTAATCCGAAATCTTTAATGTCTTTTGGAATAATATATTGTAGCAGATTATCCTTATCAATATTATCCGCATTTTTAGAAGTACTGTATCCTACTGCCTGACGGTTCAGGCGTTTGGAAATAATACGCTCGATTCCGTCGAAAGCACCACCGGCAATAAACAAAATGTCTTTGGTATTTACCTCAACGAATTTCTGGTCCGGATGTTTTCTTCCTCCTTTTGGCGGAACATTGACAACTGTACCTTCCAAAAGTTTCAGTAATGCCTGCTGCACGCCTTCACCTGAAACATCACGGGTAATTGAAGGATTATCGCTTTTTCGGGCAATTTTATCAATTTCGTCAATGAATACGATTCCGCGTTCTGCTTTGGTTACATCATAATCCGCAGCTTGTAAAAGACGTGTGAGAATACTCTCTACATCTTCTCCCACATATCCTGCTTCGGTCAAAACAGTCGCATCAACAATCGCTAAAGGAACATCAAGCATTCTTGCAATTGTTTTGGCAACGAGTGTTTTCCCAGTTCCGGTTTGCCCAACCATAATTATATTACTCTTTTCGATTTCAACATCATCATTAAGCTGCTGTTGCATCAAACGCTTGTAGTGGTTGTAAACGGCAACTGCCATTACTTTCTTGGTTTGATCCTGACCTATAACATACTGGTCTAAAAAAGCCCTGATTTCTTTTGGTTTCTTCAAAACCAAATCAGCAACCAACTTAGAGTTCCCGGTTGTTTTTAGCTCTTCAAGGACAATTCCGTGCGCCTGTTCAATGCACTTATCACAAATGTGGGCATTGATTCCAGCGATTAAAAGATTGGTTTCTGGTTTTTTTCTTCCACAGAAAGAACAATCTAATATTTCTTTTGCCATTATCTTTTTATTTAGAGTTCAAGATGTTAAGTAGGGTGCTTAAACTTAAATTGTTGTATTTAGCTTCTTCTTAAAACTTCGTCGATCATCCCGTATTCTTTCGCTTCATCAGCAATCATCCAATAATCACGCTCGCTGTCTTTATGTACTCTTTCGTAAGACTGACCAGAATGTTTTGCAATAATCTGATACAGTTCTTCTTTGAGTTTCAGCATTTCTCGAAGATTGATTTCCATATCGGTTGCAACGCCCTGAGCGCCACCTGATGGCTGGTGTATCATTACTCTTGAATGTGGCAAAGCCGAACGTTTTCCTGCTGCTCCTGCACATAGTAAAACAGCGCCCATTGAGGCTGCCATTCCAGTACAGATAGTTGCTACATCGGGTTTGATATATTGCATTGTATCGTAGATTCCTAATCCTGCATACACGCTTCCGCCAGGAGAATTAAGATAAATCTGTATGTCTTTTGAAGCATCCGCGCTTTCTAAAAACAGCAATTGCGCCTGAACGATATTGGCAATCTGGTCGTCGATCCCTGTTCCTAAAAATATAATCCTGTCCATCATCAAACGAGAGAACACATCGAGTTGGGAAATATTAAGCTGACGTTCTTCAATGATATAAGGGGTCATGCTTGTTGGTGTCATTGCACCTACGATTTTGTCGTAGTACATATTATTTACACCATGATGTTTTGTAGCAAATTTTTTAAATTCTTTACCGTAGTTCATAGTTATTGTTTCTTTTTTATGGCTTTCTAAAACAGATTGAGCGTCAAAATGTGGTTTTTGACGCTCAAATATAATCATTTTTTTTAAATACTACTCTCCGTACGATGCCGCAATGAATTCCTGGTAAGAAACTTCTTTAGTTTTAGCATTCGCTTTTTCTTTGATCAGCTGTAACATCTTGTCGCTAGCCACCTGTTCAGAGAGTCTTCTTACTTCGTCCTGATTGGATAAAACGCGGGCAACAATTCCTTCAACTTCTTCATCTGTTGCATCTGCTCTTCCAAATTGTGCCATTTGCTGACGGATCGAATTCATGGTAAATGCTTTCAAATCCTCAAAATTAATCTGGATATTGCTTTGTGCCAATGCTTTTCCTTCAATTAACTGAAAACGCAAACCTTTTTCAGATCTCGCATATTCAGCTTCGGCTTCTGCTGGAGATAATTTTTTATCGCCTACTGTCTGCAGCCACTTTTTAAGAAATGCTGACGGAAGTTCAAACTTTGTATTCTCAATCAGAAAATCTGTTACATCAGCCACGAGTTTTTGGTCGGCTTGCTGCGCAAATTGTTTTTCGGCATCTTCTTTAATTTTTGCCTTCAATTCATCCAGTGTAGCAATGTTTCCTGGACCGAACAGTTTATCAAATAAATCCTGATTCAATTCTGCCAATTCTGTTCCGTTAACCGATTCAATAGTGAAGTCAACATCAACAGCTAATCCGTGAACATCATCATGACTTACTTTAAGATAGTCCATTAACTGGTGATCGTCTTCAAATAAACCTTTTGTGTTTACCGTTACTACATCGCCTGCTTTTTTGCCAAGGAATTTATCTGAAGTTTGCTTGTCTTTAAAAACAGATAAAGAGAAAGTAGATTGCGCGTTGATTCCTTTTTCTTCATTAACGAATGTTCCGGTAACGTCTGAATTTTCAGTTACAACATCCTGAGGAATTCGTGTTCCAAATTGCTTCTGAATGCGTTCTACCTGCTCATCAATTAATTTAGCATCGGCCGTAATTACATACTTTACGATATCATTTTTGGCTTCAAGATCGAGTTCAAATTCAGGAGACAAACCTATTTCATATTCAAAAACCAATTCATCATTGTCCCAGTTGAAATTTTCATTGATTTTTGGAAGCGGCGAACCCAAAAGCGGTAATCTTTCTGACTGCAGGTAACGGCTTAAGGCCAAATCAACTACTTTATTGATTTCTTCTACTTTGATTGCTTTTCCGTATTGTTTTTCGACAAGGTCTTTTGGAACCTGTCCTTTTCTGAATCCTTTAACTGTAGCCAAAGGCATTTTTTCATTTATTCTTTTTTGAACCTGACCTTTGTAATCCATCGGCACAACTGTCATTACAATTGTTTCGTTTACAGCGTCTGTCGCAACTCTTTTGATATCCATTATCTCTTTGATTTACATAATAAAATTGGGTCGCAAAATTAGGATTTTTTTGCAACCCAACCAACTTTTTAAGTTTTTGTTAATCGAAGTAGTAGGAAAGGTTAATTATTTGCTATCTCCGCCTGTTAATGAGAACATAATGGATTGGAGAATTGAAAGGATGATACTGAAAAATATAGCCGTCAGAAAACCATCGACAGCAAAACCACCCACAATTTTAGTACACAGAAGTATTATCAGCGCATTGATGACAAGCAGAAACAGTCCGAATGTAATTATCGTGACAGGCAAAGTCAGTAATACCAAGATTGGTTTTATAAAAATATTGAGCAATCCCAAAACAATGGCAACAATGACTGAGGTAGTAAAACTGGCAACATTGACACCCGGCATAAAGTGGGCAATGACCATAACAAGGAATGCGGTGACCAGAATTCTGATGATAAGATTCATAAATTTCTATTTTAAGTTTTAATAAAAGTAAGAAATTTTAAATTCTTATTTTAAAAATGAAATCGTTTCTTCATAAAATGTTGTGGGATTTTCGGCATGCAGCCAATGGCCAGCATTAGGAATCGTGATCACCTGCGCGTTTGGAAAATGGTGCCTGATGTCGGCTATATCCGTTTCTGAAATATAATTTGAATTTGCGCCGCGCAAAAATAACGTCGGTTTTTCATACACCATATTTTGCTCAATTGCTTTGCCAATGTTATCATATTCTTTATCCAAAACAGGAAAATTAAAACGGAAAGCCAATTGTTCGGGCGTTTGCCAATATAGGTTTTTCATCAGGAACTGGCGTGTTCCAAAATCGGGAACATACTTCTGCATGGTGGTGTCAACTTCTGTACGCGAAGGTTTTTTAGTAAAATCGACGGCGTGCAACGCGGCCATGATGTCTTCATGATGCGGACTATAATAACGTGGCGCGATATCGGCGACAACTAATTTATGGAGCATTTCCGGATGCGCCTTTGCGAAAAACATCCCAACTTTTCCACCCATCGAATGGCCAATAAGGTCGATGTTGGTAAGATTATTTTCACGGCAGTAATCATAAACATCCTGAACCATGGCTTCATAAGTAAATTCATCCGAATGGAAACTGCGGCCGTGGTTCCTTAAATCAAGTAAATGCACTTGAAAACCAGCTTCGGCATATTTTGTGCCGAGCGTTTTCCAGTTGTCGGACATGCCTAGAAAACCATGCAGAATTAATAACGGCTTGCCTTGTCCTTCTATTTTTGAGTAAAGTGTCATTGATTTCAGAATTTTAATTTAAGTTCGGGTTTGCGTGAAGGATGGCAGTGGAAATCCTTTTTAAAAAGAGATTCGCCGCAGCGAAAGTGAAGGCAAATCACTTTTTAAAAAGATTGCAACGAACAGCCTGACCCTTGCGGTCACGCCCAAAAATTATTTTAGTTTGTTGAGATACATATTAACGACATTATCGAGTCCGAGGTAAATGGCTTCAGAAATAAGCGCGTGGCCAATCGAAACTTCGAGCAAACCGGGAATGTTTTGTTTGAAAAACTCAATATTGTCGAGGCTTAAATCGTGTCCGGCATTGATGCCTAAATTCAGCTCATTGGCCAATTCTGCAGCGTTGACGTAAGGTGTAATTGCGTTTTTATTGCCAATTCCGTATTGGTGCGCAAAGGCTTCCGTGTACAACTCAATCCGGTCTGTTCCTGTTGCCTTCGCTCCTTCTACCATGGCAAGAACCGGATCGACAAAAATGGAAGTACGGATGTTGTTGCGCCGGAATTCGGCGATGATTTCTTTCAAATACGATTGGTGTTTTACTGTGTCCCAACCGGAATTTGAAGTGATTGCATCGATCGCATCAGGCACTAAAGTCACCTGAGTTGGCCTGACTTCCAAAACGAGATCGACGAAAGATTTTTCGGGGTTTCCTTCAATATTGTATTCGGTGTAAACGACCGATTTTAAATCGCGCGCATCCTGGTATCGAATGTGGCGTTCGTCTGGTCTTGGATGAATCGTGATTCCGTGTGCGCCAAACTGCTGAATGTCTTTGGCAACTTTTAGCAAATCGGGTACATTTCCGCCGCGCGCATTTCGAAGCGTGGCAATTTTATTAATATTTACACTTAACTTTGTCATTGCAAAAGAATTGAAGATAATTTGAATTTGATTTGCACAAAAATACGAAGTTAAACCGGTAGATTGCATAATTTTGATTATTTTGCAGGCACTATTTATCATTCTAATGAACGAGATTACATCTTATATCAATACAGAATTTAAACCACTCGAAAGCAGTGATACGATTGCCGATGCACAGGATTTTTTCCTGGAACTCGCTTTTTCTCATTTTCCTGTTCTAGATCAGGGTATTTATATGGGCAGTATTGCATCAGATGATATTGAAACTTTTGATCCGGAAAAAAGCATTGGCGATTACAGGTATACACTTGAAGGTTTTTTTGTAAGAAACACTGATATCTGGCTCGATGTACTTGAAGTTTTTGCTAAAAATCAAACTAATATTCTTCCTGTTCTAGATGAGAGCAATTTGTATATTGGCTATTATGAATTGGAGGATATCATGAAATTTTTCCATGAAACGCCATTCCTTAAGGAACCGGGCGGCATTATTGTGGTTAAAAAAGGCATTACTGAATATTCGATGAGCCAGATTACACAAATCGTAGAAAGCAATAATGGCAAGTTGCTTGGATTGTTTATTTCTGAGGCAGATGTGGAAAGTGTACAAATCACATTAAAGATAAGTCTTGGTGCTATGAATGATATTATCCAGACTTTTAGAAGATACAATTACGAGATTATATCTGACCATCAGGAAGACAATTACATCAATAATCTTAAGGAACGTTCGGATTACCTCGACAAATACCTGAACATTTAATGAAAGTAGCGATCTACGGACAATATTATCAGAACAGCACAGAGCCGATCATTAAAGACATTTTTGTTTTTTTCAACAAGAATAATGTCGAAATGGTGATTGAAGCAGAGTTTTTAAAAATGCTGTATGAGAAAAAAATCGTTGCGAAAGAATACCAGACTTTCAGTTCGTATGCCGAACTCAATTCGGGTTTCGATATGCTGATCAGTATTGGCGGTGACGGGACTATTTTAAGAGCCGCTGCATTGGTAAGGGATTCCGGCATTCCGATTTTGGGCGTCAATGCCGGAAGATTAGGTTTTCTTGCTTCGGTACAGAAAGAAAATATTGGCGATTTCCTTCAGCTTGTTATTGAGAAAAAATACACTATTTCGCCCAGAACTTTATTATCCCTTACAAGCACTCCTGAAAATGAAAATCTTAACGGGATTAATTTTGCAATGAACGAAGTGACGGTAAGCAGAAAAGACACCACTTCGATGATAACTATTGAAACGTACCTTAATGATGAATTTTTAAATTCCTATTGGGCCGACGGATTAATTATTGCCACGCCAACAGGTTCTACCGGGTATTCTATGAGTTGTGGCGGACCAATTTTAACTCCGGATGTTAAAAGCCTGGTCATTACGCCAATCGCGCCACATAATTTAAATGCAAGGCCTTTGGTGATTCCGGATAAAACTGAGATCCGTTTAAAGGTTTCCGGCAGGGAAGAGAATTACCTGGTTTCTTTAGATTCCAGAATTGCTTCAGTAAAAAATGAATCGGTACTGGTTATCAAAAAAACACCTTTTAAGATTAATATGGTGGAAATTGACGGCGAAACATTCCTTAAAACGCTTCGCAACAAACTGCTTTGGGGAGAAGACAAAAGAAATTAATTCATTTTCGCCCCGCTTTATACTACAACCCAACTAATTTCCGTTTCCTGTCTATTCTTTTATAATTTTTACTAACGCAAAAAAATTAACAGAAATACTAATTTGATGCCTGATTAGTACTCATAATTGTTATATTTGCACGCTATTTTCAAAACAATGAATAGATTTTTTTTTATTGCCTTTTTAATTTTCGGCTTGACGTCATTAAACGCACAGATTCATGAAGTTGGTGTTTTTTTAGGTGGCAGTAATTATATCGGAGATATTGGGAAAATGGATTATATTGCGCCAAACGAACCTGCTTTCGGGATTTTATACAAATGGAACAGAAGTCCGAGACACTCATGGCGTATATCCTATACACAGTCAAGAATTTCAGGAGATGATGCCAATGCGAAGTCTCCGGCCAGAAAATTAAGAGGTTACCGTTTTGAGAATGACATTAAGGAGATTTCGGCTGGATTGGAATTTGATTTTTTTGATTTTGATTTGCATGACTCAAAGCCTAAATTTACGCCTTATGTTTACTCCGGATTGAGTTATGTTCAATACAATGGCTTGTTTTTCGTTAACGGCATCCCTAAATATGATTCGTCGCATGGTGCTATTGGCATACCAATGGTTTTGGGCGTAAAAGGCCGATTGATGGATCATTTGATTTTGGGTTTTGAAGCCGGAGCAAGAATGGCTTTCCAGGATGATTTGGATGGAAGCAATCCGACGAATAAAAGCTTAACCCTCCAAAAATTCGGGAATACGAACAGTAATGACTGGTATGTTTTTACAGGTTTTACTTTAACGTACACATTTGGGAACAAACCCTGTTTTTGCGCAGATTAATAATAAAATGGATTTAACAGACACAATCGACAAAAGCAACTTACCGCAACACCTGGCCATAATTATGGACGGTAATGGGCGTTGGGCAAAACAAAAAGGTTTGCTGCGTGCATTTGGTCATGAAAACGGAACAAAATCTGTGCGGGTTGTAGTTGAAAGCTGTGCCAAGCTTGGAATTGAAAACCTTACATTGTATGCTTTTTCAACCGAAAACTGGAACAGGCCAAAATTGGAAGTAGATACTTTAATGAAACTGCTTATCAATTCATTAAAAAATGAGTTGAAAACCTTAACTGACAATAACATACGGCTGCACTCCATCGGCAATTTGGACCTGCTTCCAAAGTCGGCCCAAAAGCAACTAAACGATGTTATTTTAAAAACAAAAAACAATACCCGAATGACGCTAACCCTTGCCCTTAGCTACGGTTCAAGGGAAGAGCTTGTCAACGCGGTGAAAAATATCAGCCTTAAAGTTAAAAATAATATAATTTCAATTGACGGTATTGACGAATCAATTATTAATCAGCATCTTTACACGCAAAATTTACCCGACGTAGATTTACTAATAAGAACCAGCGGTGAGCATAGGATCAGCAATTTTTTGCTTTGGCAGATAGCCTATGCGGAATTGTATTTTACCGATGTTTTATGGCCTGACTTTAAAGAAGAAGATTTGTATGAGGCTATCGTTAGTTATCAGAAAAGAGAACGCAGATTTGGAAAAACAAGTGAACAAATTAAATAATTTCTTAGTGTTACAAAAGCGCATAAAACTAGTCCTTACCGTATTGATTCTTGGAAGCATTTCCCAACTCAGAGCTCAAGACAGAATTCCCTTTGACCAAGGCACCAAATATATTCTCGCTAATGTCGATGTTACCGGCAAAATCAGCTACAATGAACAAACCGTTATTACCTTCGCCGGACTAGAAAAAGGCCAGGAAGTAACTATTCCGGGTGAGGAAATCAGCAATGCTATAAAGAAATTAGGAAAACTGGGACTTTTCAGTGAGATTGATTTTTATGTCAACAAAATTGAAGGAGACAGTATCTATCTTGAATTGAATATCAATGAACTTCCAAAGCTAAGCGAAGTAAAATTCGTCGGCATCAAAAAAAGCAAAACAGAGGCATTAATTAAAGACAACGGTTTGACCAAAGGTAAAATTGTAAACGAAAATCTAATTACTACCACTAAGAATTATATTGAAAACAAATACAAAAAAGACGGGTTCTATAATACCAAAGTAACTATTGATACAAAGGCAGATACTACCAGTGGCAACGAAGTGAAAATGCTCGTAAATATTGATAAAGGCACTAAAGTCAAAATTAAATCAATTGATTTCAACGGTAATGAAAAGTATTCCGATTCGCAGCTTCGTGGTGCCATGAAAGAAACAAAGCAGAAAAACTTTCTTCGCGTTTTCAAAGCCTCAAAATATATCAAGGAAAAATACAAGGAAGACTTAGTAAAAGTAATTGACAAGTATAAGGAAAAAGGATATCGCGATGCCCGTATTCTTTCCGACTCCGTATCATACGACAAAAACAAAAAAGATTTAGCGATAAAAATTAATCTTGAAGAAGGACGTAAATATTATTTTGGAGACATCAAGTTTATTGGAAATACAATTTACACTGACCAAGGCCTGAGCCGAATGCTCGGAATTAAAAAAGGTGATGTTTATAACGGTGTACTTCTCGAAAAAAGGATAGCCGACAAATCAAAACCTGATGGTGAGGACATTACAAACCTGTACCAAAATAGCGGATACCTGTTCTCGAATATCAATGCCGTAGAGGTAAAGACTTCAAATGACACTATTGATTTTGAAATTCGTGTTATTGAAGGTCCGCTCGCCTATTTTAACAAAATCAGTGTAGTAGGAAACGACAAAACAAACGATAAAGTTATTTATCGTGAACTTCGCACAAAGCCCGGACAAAAATACAGTAAAGAAGAATTGGTTCGTACCATTCGTGAAATTGGCCAACTTGGTTTCTTTGACCCGGAAGCCATTCGTCCCGATTTCAAAAATGTTGATGCTGCAGCCGGAACAGTTGATATTGAGTATAATTTAGTAGAAAAAGGTTCCAGCCAGATTGAGCTTCAGGGCGGTTACGGCGGTGGCGGTTTCATTGGAACTTTAGGATTGTCTTTTAATAATTTTTCTGTCCGCAACATATTCAATAAAGATGCTTACAAACCACTTCCGATGGGAGATGGCCAAAAAGTATCGCTACGATTACAGGGAAGTACTTATTTCCAGACTTACAGTGTTTCTTTTTCAGAACCATGGTTTGGCGGAAAAAAACCAGTACAATTCAGCAGTTCGTTTGCCTACAGCAAGCAATTTGCACAAAATCCTTACGGCGGAGGCGCTGATAAAAGCCAGAGCTTCAATATTATTTCGTTATCTACCGGATTGGCAAAAAGGCTGACCGTTCCTGATGATTATTTTGTATTGTCACAATCTGTAAGTTTCTTGTATTATGACCTTAATAACTTTAACAGCGGACTATTCAGGACATTCAGCAATGGATCATCACGAAATCTAGCATATACCATAGGATTAAGCAGAAATAACAAAGGTGTCAATCCTATTTTTCCAACTTACGGATCGGAATTCAGTATTTCAGGTAAATTTACCTTACCCTACTCTTTATTTGACAATGTGGATTATGGAAATCTAAAAAACCAAGATGACTACAAATTAAAATACAATGCTGCCGCTCCGGTAAATGTCAGGGAAAACACAGCAGGATATGTACCTCAGGATGGCGATTTCATCAAAGTGGTAGGTACGAATGCTTCCGGATATCCGGTATACGAAAAAGCTGATGCCGGAAATGCAACAGTTGATCAGGGTAAAATTGATCAGAAAGAATTTAAGTGGCTTGAATATTATAAGATAAAGTTCAAAGCAGAATGGTTTACCAAAATTTATGGTAAATTAGTCCTTCGTTCTTTAAGTGAATTTGGATATTTGGGCAGCTATGACAATAACAGGAAGTTAGTTCCGTTTGAAAGATTTTATGTGGGCGGAAGTGGTTTAGCCAATTTTGCTCAGGATGGACGAGAAATTGTACAGCTCAGAGGCTATCAGGATAATTCATTATCTACATCAGACGGAGGTTCTATTTACAACAAATTCTCTCTTGAGATGCGCTATCCGATAACATTAAAATCGGCAGCCTCAATTTATGTCTTAGCTTTTGCTGAAGGTGGTGCTTCCTATAATAGTTTCAAAACATACAATCCATTTGTACTCAAACGTTCGGCTGGTGCCGGGTTAAGGATTTTCATGCCTGCATTTGGATTATTAGGAATCGACTTCGGTTATGGGTTTGATCCATTAACCGGACAAACAAAACCAAATGGAATGGAAACACATTTTATAATTGGTCAGCAATTCTAAAATTAACTATATTTGGCACGGTATTTAGTAACCAATTTTTGAATTATGAAAAAACATTTTCTATTACTGCTTTTCATGATAACTGTTTCTTTAACAGTTCAGGCACAATCCCGTGGTGTAAAAGTGGGCTATATTGATATGGAATATATATTACAAAATGTTCCTGATTATACAGAAGCTAAAAACCAATTGGAGCAAAAAGCTCAAAAATGGAAACAGGAAGCAGAATTGAAACAAAATGAAATCGCAAGACTCAAAGACCTTCTGAAAACCGAAAGAGTTTTATTAACTAAAGAGCTTATTGAAGAACGGGAAGAAGAAATTACATTTCAGGAAACAGCTCTTTTAGACTATCAGCAAAAGAGATTTGGCCCAAGTGGGGATTTGATTATTCAAAAAGCAGTTTTAGCCCAGCCAATACAAGATCAGGTTTTTACAGCGGTGCAAGATATTGCGGAAGCTAAAAAATATGATTTCGTTTTCAATAAAACATCCGACCTGACTATGTTGTTTTCGGCAAAAAGATACGATATCAGTGACCAGGTAATTCGTGTGATTACCCGATCCGCAAAAAGAGAGCAACTGAGCAAAAAACAATTGAAAGAAGAAGAGGCAAAAGAGGCAAAAGAAGATATGATCGATGAAAGTCCGGGACTTCAGGAAAGACAAAAGAAACTGGACGAAAGAAAAGCAGCCCGGGAAAAACTTGTTGCCGACAGAAAAGCAGCAGTTGAAGAAAAAAGAAAATTAGCCGAAGAAAAAAGAAATGCCAAGAAAAATGGCACAACAGTTACTCCTGCTACAACAACAGAAACGCCAGATTCTCCTACGGATAATAAAGCTACAACGACACAACCTGTAGCCAAAAAAGTTTCCGATAGCACTGCAGTGAATAACAGACAAAAATCTGCAGAAGAAAGAGCCCAGATATTAGCTGATCGCAAAAAAGCCGCAGAGGAAAAAAGGTTGAAAGTATTGGCCGAAAGAGAAGCTGCAAGAAAAGCAAAAGAAGAGAAAGCAAAAGAGAATAAAAATAAAGACTAAAACAATAATTAATTAATATTTTAAAATGATGAAACAGTTCAAAACCTTAGTAATAGTTGCTCTTTTATGTATCAGCGGCAACCAAGCTATGAATGCCCAAGCCAAAACAGCACATGTTGATGTAAGTGAACTTATGGCAAAAATGCCAGCGATGCTTGAAGCACAAAAACAACTTGAGAAATTAAGCGGTACCTATGATACTGAATACAAAACGATGGTTGAAGAATACCAAAATAAATTAAAAAAATACGAGCAGGAAGCTACGACTGTTACTGAAGCTGTCAATGAAACCAGATCAAAAGAAGTTCAGGACATGCAAAAAAGAATTGTTGACTACAGAGACAACGCTCAAAAAGAATTACAGCAAAAAGAATCTGATATTGTAAAACCAATCATGGAGAAAGTAAAAGCTTCTATCCAAAAAATTGGAAAAGCGAAAGGATTCCAATATGTTTTAAACTCAGAAGGTTTATTACTTGCAGATGGTCCAAATATTACTGCTGATGTTAAAAAAGATTTAGGATTTTAATATTTTCTAATCTGATATAAAAACTGCCCATCCGTCTTTTCGTTTGGGCAGTTTTTCTTTATATTTGAAATATGATTAATAACAATCCCATTGGTCTTTTCGATTCAGGCATAGGCGGTACATCGATATGGACGGCTATTAATCAATTAATGCCATCTGAAGACACCATTTATCTCGCAGATAGTAAAAATGCCCCATACGGCCAGAAGTCTAAAGACGAAATTATTGCACTGAGTATAAAAAACACTGATTTTCTTTTGGCAAGAAATGCCAAGATCATTGTAGTTGCCTGCAATACTGCCACAACAAACGCTATTAAAGAATTACGGTCTTTGTATGCCATTCCGTTTATTGGAATCGAACCTGCAATCAAACCAGCTGCAATCCATTCAAAAACCCAGACCATCGGTATATTGGCCACAAAAGGAACACTGAGCAGCGAACTTTTTAATAAAACAGTGGAAATGTACCAGGACACCAAAATCGTCGAACAAATTGGCCACGGATTGGTTGAACTAATAGAAGATGGAAAAATCGATTCTATAGAAATGACATCTCTTTTAAATTCCTACCTGCAACCGATGATTGAAGCAGATATCGATTACCTCGTTTTAGGTTGCAGTCATTTTCCTTATCTCATTCCGAAGATTACAGAGCTATTACCCAAACACATAAAAATTATAGATTCGGGACAGGCCGTAGCCAGGCAGACTCAAAAAATATTAGAGGAGACAGTCGGATTTCATTCCATTCAGAAAGAAAGCCAAAATATTTTTTATACCAATGGCAATCCTAAAGTACTAGCTGATATAATGCTTAACAAATATCCGATCAATCAAAAAGCTTTTTAAGACTCTGTTTTAAACCAACCTGAATACATCACATAATTATTTGAGATGCGTTCAATTTCTCCCGCAAAATCAGAAACACTAATGTCTTTAACTTTTTTAGCCGGAACTCCTGCGTAAATCGTTCCCGATTCTACAATAGTATTTTGTGTAACTACTGCTCCGGCAGCTACGATTGAATTACTTTCGATTACACAATTATCCATTACAATAGCGCCCATTCCAATTAGTACGTTATCATGTACCGTACAGCCATGAACAATCGCATTGTGACCAATAGACACGTTATTCCCTATAATTGTAGCATGCTTTTGATAGGTGCAGTGAATGACCGCACCATCCTGAATGTTGACCTTATTTCCAATGGATATACTGTTCACATCACCTCTTATCACAGCATTAAACCAAACACTGCAGGAATGTCCAAAAGTTACTTCACCAACTATAGTCGCATTTTCTGCCACATAACAATCCTCGGGAATTAAAGGTGACTTTCCATTAACTGTTTTTACTAACATAGTATAAAAAAATTGTCCCGAATAAATCGGGACATATTGGTATTAATTAATTGCAGGACATTTACAGTGGTATTTTTCTCTTTTGCAGAAAAGATTCATACCTAATGTAATCTGGTGGTATCCGCCATTATCAAATTTTATTGCACCCGTCACCGCTGAATAAGTATATGAAAACATAAAATCTTTATAATTGACTCCGACGATTGGTGTGATAAATTGTAATTTTTGTGTTTGAATGGCATTATTCTCAAAGTATTCGGCACCATCTAAACTTCTTCTATAGGACAAACCGCCCCAAAGTCTTCCAAAGTCTAACTGTTTGTATACTTTCAGGTTGATATCGAAAGATTTCTCCTTGGTCTGATCTACCAACTGAAACATTACCGATGGTTCCCACAACAGATTTTCTTCATCACCAAACGTATAACCGGCATTAAGAATAACTTTTCTGATATTGTCACTCTCATATTCCGAGTAAATTTCTCTTCTTGTTTCAATAGCATTCTTTAATGTAACGTGCGCGTAAAAATCAAGGTAATTGTATGACATTCCTACGTCAACATTAAAATAAGAATCCTTCTGAACAATCGTTCCGTCAACAAGCGGATCAAAATCTCCCGATCTCAAAAATTCTGTTTCATCCAATGAACTCTGCACCAGACCAACGCTTAAACCAAATGACAATTGATTCAGATCAATATTATCTCTTGAAAACATCAGGTGATGCGCATAAGTCAGTTTAAAACCTTTTTGCGAATGGTACCCGTTTTTATCATTGTAAACAATGGCACCTGCTCCTGAACGTTCTCCAATACTTCCATTAAAACTAACCGTTTGCATTGCCGGAGCATCCGTTTGACCAAACCATTGCTGACGTGCCGTAACCCTTAATTTAGAACAGTTTGCCGCTCCGGCCATTGATGGATGAAGCAGGTAATAATTATCGGACAAATAGTCTGAATAAACCGCAACACCTTCCTGAGAAAATGAAAACTGCGCTGTAAACATCACAACCAATAACACTATTTTTTTAAAATTCATTTTATTTATCGTTTTAATGCAAAATGGGACTTAAATATCTTACTAATATTATTTTCATCGTAATGAACTATAAACCAATAATCTGTCGATGGAAGATTTTGTTGACTATCCTTGCCATCCCAACCTTTGCCGGAAGGACTGATTTTTTTCCATAATTTTCCAAAACGGTCAAAGATATAAATTTTTGCTTTAGCTTGACCACTCAAACCAAAAATATTCAATGTGTCATTATAGCCATCTCCATTAGGTATAAAATATCTCAGAAAGTCCAGAACAAAGATCTCTTTAGTATTCTATACAGTTCTATACAGTCGATCTTTATAACATTACTTTCGATTTAAAGTACTTCGAAAACAGCATTGAAGGAGAAATAATTTTTTATAATCTACTTGCCAAACGTTAAATAATCTATAATTCTCAAATATACTCAAATACGAAAAATTTCTTTGTTAAATTTGCAGAAAATACTCCTTCCATGACTAAAATCCTTATAAAAGAAACGCAAAATCCAACCATACTAAAGTTTGAATTTCCTGATTTCATTACGCAAAATGAAAGTTTCGAATTCAAAAATATCGACGAGTCAAAAAATTCCCCGCTTGCCCAGCAATTGTTTTATCTGCCATTCGTAAAAACCGTTTATATTTCGGGTAATTTTATTGCGATTGAGCGTTACAGCATTGTAGAATGGGATGATGTAAAAGATGCTGTTGCCGAACAAATCGAAAATTTTGTCAACCATGGAGGCATTATTGTCGCTGCTGATGAAAACAAATCAAAAAAACAACCCGTGACCGTTTATGGTGAAACAACACCAAATCCTGCAACGCTAAAATTTGTCATCAATAAGATGGTGACAAAAACAGCATTCGAATTCAAAAATATCGACGACACCAAAGCTTCTCCACTCGCAAAAGAATTGTTCGGTTTGCCGTATGTGAAGGAAGTTTTCATTGATGAAAATTATATCTCAGTAAGCAAATATGATGCTTACGAGTGGAACGACATCACTTTGGAACTTCGTTCTTTTATCAAATTGTTTATTGAAAACGGCGGAACCGTCCTTGATGAAAACCATATCGAAGCCAATCCGAAAATAGAAAAGCAAAAAATCGAAAATTTCGACAACCTCGACACGACATCGCAGCAAATCATCAACATACTCGAAGAATATGTAAAGCCTGCCGTTGCCGCAGATGGCGGAAATATTCTTTTTGATTCCTACGATCCGGTAGAAAAAAGAGTCAAAGTAATTCTTCAGGGCGCATGCAATGGCTGTCCTTCTTCGACTTTTACACTAAAAAGCGGTATCGAAAACATGCTCAAGGACATGCTGCACGACGAAAATATCAAAGTAGAAGCGCTCAATGCTTAGGCTAAAATTATAAAAACCGTATCTTTAAGCGTTTCAAATCCTGAAGCGCTTTTTTATTTATAGAAGCTTTTCCCGCTATCCGCTGCAATCTTTTATTGCTTCCGGTTTTTCATTTCAATAGATAAATGGTACTGGCAATAAAAGGATTTCCGCTGCTATCGGGGCTAAAAAATCCCGTTATGAACGAATTATCACAAGAATCAAGTCCGTATCTCTTACAACACGCTGAAAATCCCGTGCATTGGAAAGCGTGGAATCCAAATACGCTGAATCACGCAAAATCCGAAAACAAACTGATGATCATCAGCATCGGCTATTCTGCCTGTCATTGGTGCCACGTCATGGAGCATGAAAGTTTTGAAGACAATGATGTTGCCTTAACCATGAATTCCCATTTCATAAATATCAAAATTGACCGCGAAGAGCGTCCTGATATCGATGCTGTTTACATGAAAGCGGTGCAAATCATGACCGGTCGCGGCGGATGGCCAATGAATGTTGTCGCACTTCCCGACGGAAGACCCATTTGGGGCGGCACTTATTTCCGTAAAAATGAATGGATCAACTCATTAGAACATCTGCAGGAATTATACCTGTCGGATCCTGAAAAAATATTCGATTACGCCGCAAAATTACATGCCGGAATTGAAAGCATCAGCATTATCCCAAATAAAGATACCGAAACGCCTTTGTCACAGGAAATTCTTGTGCCTTTAATAGAAAAATGGAAAAAAAGCTTCGATTGGGAATTTGGAGGCATGGCACGGGCTCCAAAATTTATGATGCCTAACAATTATAGATTCTTAATGCGGTATGGCTATGAAAATAATGATCGTGAACTGCTTGAATTCACTGATCTTACCTTAACAAAAATGGCCTATGGTGGTCTTTTTGACACTATTGGCGGCGGATTTTCGAGGTATTCTGTCGACATGAAATGGCATATTCCTCATTTTGAAAAAATGCTGTATGATAACGGCCAACTGGTTTCATTGTATGCCGAGGCCTATAAAAGAACCCAAAATCCGCTTTACAAAGAAGTGATTGAAAAAACATTACAATTCGTTACTACAGAATGGCTAACCGACGAAAGTGCTTTTTACAGTGCATTTGATGCAGACAGTTTAGATGAAGAGCAACATCTTGAAGAAGGTGCTTTTTATGTCTGGAAAAAAGAGGAATTACGAGTTCTGCTGGGAGAAGATTTTAAACTGTTCACCATCGTTTTTAATATTAATGACTTCGGATATTGGGAAAACAACAATTATGTCCTTATCCAGAATCAACCCTTAGAAACAATTGCTTTAGAAAACAACATTAATCTCAACGAACTGCAATCCAAAAAAAAATCCTGGGAACAAACACTATACAATATCCGTAAAAACAGGCACAACCCGAGGCTGGATGATAAATGCCTTACTTCCTGGAATGCCATAATGCTCATAGGCTATGTCGATGCTTTCAAAGCTTTGCAGGACGAAAAATATTTAAAGACCGCATTGCAGAATGCCGACTTCCTGATTAAAAACCAATGGTCGACGGAAGGTCATTTATGGCACAATTATAAAGCAGGCAAAAGTTCCATTAATGGATTTCTTGAAGATTACGCATGGGCAATCGCCGCTTTTATTGCGCTGTACGAAGTGACATTTGATGAAAAATGGCTCAACGATGCACGACGTTTAACCGATTATTGTCTGGATCATTTTTACGACGCTTCCGATTCTTTTTTTGCCTTTACATCCAATCTTGATGAAGCTTTGATAAGCCGGCATTTTGAAACTGAGGACAATGTTATTCCCGCTTCCAATTCCGTTATGGCCGAAAATCTGTATAAACTTGGCATTTATTTTCACCATTCTCATTATGAAAGCATTATAGAGAAAATGATTGGAAAAATCATTCCTTCAGTTGATTATCCATCGGCTTTTTCCAACTGGCTGTATCTTTTCCTTAATTATTCAGACCATCAGAAAGAACTCGCTATCTGCGGAAACAATGCTCTGAAATATAATGCAGCAATTAACCGTCAATATCTTCCAAACATTACCGTAGCAGGCACAATTCAATTTTCTGAACTGCCATTTTTACAACAACGATTCGCTGAAAATGAAAATCTTTTTTACATCTGCAAAAATAAAACATGCGAGTTACCTTCGTCCAATTTTGATAAAGTTAATAAAGATTTAAAAAAATATTCATGAATAATGAGTATTTTTTGTTAATTTTGAAAGATAACCAATTAATAATACCATGGGATTAGGATCATTTTTTAAGAATTTATTCGGTTCAGGTAAGCAATCTGCGGAAAATTTAGCGGACAAAGCAGGAGATATTGAAGACGATACCTATGCGAAGGCAAAAGAAGCCGCAGCGCCTTACATTGAAAAAGCGGAAGATTATATTGATGTTGCCAAAGAAAAGGCAGGCCAATATTCTGACAAAGCAGGCGATTATATTGATAATGCTGTAGATTCTGTTAAAGAGAAAGCAGCAGAATTTACTGATAGCAGCCGGGAAAAAATCTCTGAAACCATTGACACGGCAAAAGAAAAAGTAAATTCATTTACGGAAGACGGTACGGAAAATGCCAAAGATTTACCTGCGGAAACCGGAAACAGAATTGAAGAAGATGCTGATTAAGTTTTAAAAAATTCTTATTTTTGCATTGCATTATAACCTTCTCAACTTGGGAAGGTTTTTTATTAGTATCGTATGAAAATAGCTGAAGAAATCAGTTTTGTAGAACAATATACCAATTCCTTTATCAAAGTCCTCGTTGATTATTCTCCTAAATTGGTTGCGGCACTTTTACTGCTGTTTGTTGGTATTTGGGTAATCCGGATCATTAACAATGTGTCCCGAAAAATCATGGTCAAACGACAAGTTGAGCCAACACTGATTGAATTCCTGTCGGATATTATTTTTTGGGGATTGCGAATTGTCCTCTTTATTGCCGTCATTTCAAAACTCGGTATTGAATCTTCTTCATTTGTGGCAATTCTGGGTGCTGCGGGACTTGCCGTCGGACTTTCGCTTCAGGGTTCGCTTTCGAATTTTGCAGGCGGAATGCTGATCATCCTTTTTAAGCCATTTAAACTTGGTGATGCGATTGAAGCACAAGGCGTATCAGGAACTGTAATTGATATCCAGATTTTTGTAACACAATTGCTGACGGCAAACAACCAGGTGATTTTTGTGCCAAATGGCGCTTTATCGAACGGAACTATTATTAATTATTCACAACAGGAAAATCGACGAACTGATCTTACGATTGGTATTTCCTATGACACCGATATTAAAACCGCAAAAGCAATTATTGTTGCCATTCTGGACCGCAATCCCAATATTTTAAAGCATCCAAAAGCCAATGTAACCGTCAGGGAATTAACCGATTCCGGGATAAAGCTCGCTATCAACGCATGGGCAAAAAAAGAAAATTTCGCTGAAGTTAGTTCAGATATTTTAGAAAATTGTAAAATTGCATTTGATAATGCCGGTGTTTCTTTTCAGCCTTTTGTCAAAGAACATTCAAACACATAACTATTATTTAATCCTAATCCATGAAAAAATTAATTTTCACACTTTTTTTGACCTTATTAGTAACAGGTTTGGCCTATTCACAAAGAGAATACAAAACTTTAGATCCTGAACGTGCCGGCAAGATTTTTAGAAACCCTGTTTATAAAAAAAGTAAACCTCAAGGTTCCCCATATCTCCAAAAAATGTTTACGAATGCAATTGTTGAAGACCTCAATTTAAAAGCCTATATGAGATATAATGTTTATAATGATGAATTTGAGTTTATTACTCCAAAAAATGATACTTTGGTTTTGGATAAAATTGCAGACTTCAATACTATTCTATTTACGGGACTAAATAAAAAATACACTCTTACTAAATATACAGATAGTAGTAATAAGCTAGAATACGGCTATCTAATTGCCGTTTACAAAAAAGGTAATTATGAATTACTAAAAAAAGAAAACATTGCTTTTACCGAAGAAAAAAAGGCCAAAACAACTTTAGAGAGAGATATGCCTGCTAAATATTTAAAATTGGATGATACTTATTTTCTTAGAAATAACGATTCTGGAATTTCAGAATTCCCTGACGGAAAAAAAGCACTTATCAAGTTATTTCCAAACCATAAACAAGTTATAGAAACTTTTATAAAAGACAACAAAATCTCTTTTGGAGAAGAAAGCGACCTGAGAAAGATTATAGACTTTCTTAGTACATTATGATTTATTTGTTGCAGAAGTAATCATAAAATCTTTCAGGTAATAAGGCTCAAAATAAGCGACATCAACAGTGTCGCTTATTTTGTATTTTTCATAGCTCAAACTACACATTTCTTTAGATGAAGGATAAATAATCCCATCGGGAAATATAAAATTATCTTGAGTGAAAATCGTTTTGCATTTCTCCTGGCAGTCGCCAACAATATATATGTTTTCTTCAACTTGACTAAAAGAATCTGCTGTAATAATTTCGGCTTTTGTATCCCTTATTTTCTGATGCTGGGAATTGAACACAGCGCTATACACTTCCATCCTTCTTGCATCTATCATCGGAATAATAATACCTTTGTCAATCTTTGCCTGTATGGCCAAAAGTGCAAGGGTATCCAAAGCAATAAGAGGAATATTTAGTGCAAAGCAAATTCCTTTTGCGGCTGAAACACCAATACGCAAACCGGTATAAGAACCCGGACCTTGACTTACAGCAACAGCAGAAAGGTCTTTATAAGACAATTGCAGTTCCAGAATGATTTCCTGTATAAACACGTGAAGTTTTTCCGCATGCGAATAACCTTCGGTAGCTGTTTCTTTGCACAACAGCATTTTTCCGTCTTTTGCAACCGACACCGAACAGTTTTTAGTCGCTGTTTCAATATTAAGAATGTAAGCCATTACTTTTTATTAGCGGCTTTTCCGGAAGAAACCGTGATTTTGTCACCTGAATTGAGGTCTTTTGTTACTGTAGTATACGGACCTGTTATAACCACATCGCCTTTTGAAAGTCCTTCAGTAATTTCAATATTGGTGTCGTCCTGAATTCCGGTTTTGATGATTCTGATTTTAGATTTATCTCCCACTTTTACAAAAACACATTCCAGCTTTTTGTCACTTTTGGCCTTTATTTTGTTTTCTTCAGAAGCAGGATCATCAATTACTATCTTCTTAATCGGTGTTGTATCTGTTTTAACAACCACTGAACTTATCGGCACAGCCAATACATTTTCTTTTCTCTTCGTAATGATATCAACAGTTGCGGTCATTCCGGGTCGAAATGGGGAATAGCTCGCTGCTTTACCAACTACCAGATCCTGATAAGAATCTTTAAGAATCCTGACTTTTACTTTAAAATTGGTCACCTGATCGGCTGTTAAAGTAGTACTCGCAGAATTAGAAATACTGGTTACCAAACCTTTGAACTGTTTTTTGAGATAGGCATCCACTTCTACATTTGCCGAGTCGCCTACATTTATTTTTACGATATCATTTTCATTCACATCTACTTCAACCTCCATATTATTAAGGTTGGCAACACGCAAAATTTCTGTTCCCGTCATCTGCTGCGTTCCAAGTACACGCTCACCCAATTCAACATTCAGCATCGAAATCGTACCATCAGCAGGCGCATAAATTGTTGTTCTTCCAAGATTGTCCTTCGCTTCGTTAACAGTCGCAGAAGCACTTTGTACATTGTAATAGGCTGATTGTTTGGAGGCTTTCGCGCCTTCGAATACCGCTATGGCTTTGTCCCATTCCGACTTTGAAATAATTCCTTTTTCAAACAAAGTTTTATTTCTGTCATAACTCGCTTTGGCTTCTTTAAATGTCGCATCTGCCTGACCCAAACCCGCTTTTGTTTGGGACAATCCTGCAATTGTCCTATTGTAGCCGGACGTATATAAATCAGGGTTGATCTTTACGAGCAAATCTCCTTTTTTAACAACCTGACCTTCTTTTACGGGCAATGCTATAATTTCACCCGATACTTCCGACGAAATTTTTACTTCAATTTCAGGCTGGATTTTTCCGGTTGCCGAGACCGTTTCCACAATAGTCATTTCATCAACTTTGGCTACTTCTACTTCCGTACCTTTTTCCTTATTGCCTATCACTCCGGATTTGGAAAGGACAATCAGGCCTACAACAAGGATTAAAACACCGCCGATTAAAAAATAAGTTGACTTTTTTGACATGATTTATAATTTTTGAATAATCGGAATTCCAAAATAGAACTCAACGATTTTAGTTCTGAAAATGTAATCGTATTTGGTTCTTAATACTTCAGACTGCGCATTTGAAAATAAGGTTTGCGCCTGATTAAAATCAAAAGCATTCATCATCCCCACTGCATATCTTTCTTTGGCATAATTGAATGCGCCTTCTCTGGCTTCCAACGCTGCAACTGCAGATTCGTATGATTTATACGCACCATTGGCATCTGTAAATGCGGTATAGACCGTTCGCTCCAAATCCAATTCGCTTTGAGACATTGCGATCTTAGTGCGCTCTAAAGCAATTTTTGCCCGTGCTACGTTATTCCTTACGGCAAATCCGTTGAATATTGGAACATTAAGCTGTACGCCAAAGTTATGTCCTTTGTTAGTACTGAATTGATCCAAAAGTGGAGCGGCTTTACCAAATACCGGAGAATAATTCGGTTGAAAAATGGGATAATTAACACCATCGACTGTAATATAATCGGTAGTTTGCACAACCGGATTAAGGGCATTCAACTGTGAACCGGTAACCCTGTCGGAATACCCTGCTCTTGTACTGAAGCTATAAAAGCCCTGCAATGTTGGCTTATAAGCGCCTCTTGCGATCTCTACGTCTTTAGCCGCAATATCCATGTTGGCTTTCGCCAATTTCACTTCAACCCTTTGTTCCCTTGCTTTTTGATAAATCGCATCCGGAGTTTGGAACATGACCTCGCTCTGTTTGGCTTCATAGTCTGTATCTGCAATGTCAAAATTTTGGAAATCATCGAACTGAAGCAGTTGCGCCAGACTTAATTTTGAAATCAACAATGCGTTTTCTGCAGCAATTACCCGTTGCTTATCGCCCGCAACCGTTGCCTTTATATCGAGTAAATCACCTCTGGGCACAGAACCTGCATTCACCAGTTCCTGAGTGCGCTGCAATTGTCTTTCATTACTTGCCTGCTGCTCTTTCTGTACTTTTATGTTCTCTTTGTTAAAAAGAATCTGTAGAAACGCATTTGCTACATTCAGCGAAATATCATCTTTCATTTTGGTCAATTGGTATTGTGCCGAAATGATAGAAAGATTAGCCCTTCGGAAGCGATTCTGGTTTTGAAGCCCTTTATAAATATCAACACCCGCGCTGACACTTGCAGAAGTAAACTGTGTGGTTTCATTTTCCAAAAGTCCGGTAGTAATGTTTTGGTTCAGACCAATATTCCAGGAATGCGATGCGGTACCATTTACAGAGGGAAGAAAATTACCCCAAGCCGTTTTCTTGTCAATTAGCGCCAATTGGGTATCCAATTCTGTTTGCTTGATGGAAATGTTATGTTCCAATGCGTAGGCGACACACTCTTCAATAGTCCATTTTTTAGATTGTGCCTGTGTCCCGAAAGACAGCAGTACGATGAAAATGGCTACGATACGATTGATTTTTTTCATGTCTTTTGATTGAAAGCACAGCAAATTGGAGCTGTGCAAATTTAACGTTTTTCTAAAAAATATTACTTTTTCTCGTCAGGATTTATACCCTGATTCCAAATTTTTATTTTGTCGGTTGATTTGACACCGCCTTTTATTTCTACATAAATTCCGTCGCTTACACCTAAAGTTACATCCCGGCGTTCAAATTTCTGGTTTGCCGTTTCAACTTCTACGAATGGTTTTTGCGTTTTTTCATCAAACTGTACGAGCGATTCTTTTATTGCCATTACGTTTTCGGCTTTTTCCAGGATAATTGAAGCATTCGCACTCAATCCTGCCCTGATAAAAGTATCGTCTCTATTGGTTAATGATGCCTTAATTTCAAATTGAATGGCACCATTTTCTGTTTTTCCTTTCGGAGCGATATCTGTAAGAACTGCTTCAAATTTTTTATTTTCGATAGCACCGACTGTAATTTCGATAGGCAATTTTTCTTTTATTTTTCCAACTTCAGATTCGTCGACTTTTCCAACAAATATCATACGCCCCACATCGGCAACGCTGGCAATCGTCGTCCCTTCGTTGAAATTATTGCTTTCGATAACCTGATTTCCGACTTTTACGGGAACATCCAGCACCATTCCGTTTACGGTAGAACGGATTACTGTGTTGGCATAATTTCCAAGTCCGGACGATGTGCCTGTTTTTATAATGTCCAAACCTTGCCTGGCTGCATTATAATTTTGCTTTGCCTGGGTTAAAGCCACTTCCGCTGCCTGAAATTCATTGGCAGAAATCACTCCTTTGTCAAATAAGGTTTTTTGCCTTTTAAACAATTTTTCCTGATTATCGAGTTCAATCTTGGTGGATTGCACCTGATTTTGGGAACTGCTCAGGTTCGAGACGTTAGCTACCACTTTAATTTTAGCAATCATATCACCAGCTTTGATGCTTTCACCAGCTTTAATATAAACGGCTTCGATGATTCCTGAAATATTCGGTTTGATCAGGACTTCTTCATCGGGAACAATATTTCCTGTCGCAATTGTATTCTTAATTATTGTCTTAGTTTCGGCTTTTTCGGTTTCAAAAATTACCGGTGACTCCTGATTTTTAGCGTATAAGTAATACAAGGCGCCAAAAAACACGATGGCAATAAAAATTAAAATCGTTATGGTTGCTCCTTTTTTCATTTTGTCTGGGTTTATCGATTATTTTTTGATGATTTTTTATTCTGTTCGTAAGGCGTCAACAGGTTTTACATTGATGGCTGTTTGCGCAGGGATAAATCCGGCGAGTAAGCCAGAGCCTACTAAAATTAGTAATGCTATAAAAACTACTGTCAGATCAACACTCGGGCTTGCGAACATCATGTCTTCGCTGGGCATTGAATCCAGAATCGAATTTACAGCCGCAAGTAAGCCTGTCGCTACGGCAATTCCGAACATTCCGGCAATGATCGTAAGGAAAATCGCTTCGGATAAAATCTGTCCGCGTATAGCTGAAGGTGTTGCGCCCAAAGCCCGGCGAATTCCAATTTCTTTAGTACGTTCTTTTACTACAATGAGCATAATATTGGAGATTCCGATGATTCCGGACAGCAATACTAATGTTCCCACGAAATACGCAATAACTCTTAAGATCATAAACAATCCCTGAATTTTACTGAACTCTTCAAACAAATCGAAATTTCCGATCGCACGCTCATCATCCGGATGAATGGAATGGCGTGACTTCAAAAATTCAAATATAGATTTTTTCATTTCTGTAATCGATGAGCCATCTTTAGCTGTAATTGCCATCCATCCGACAGTATCTCCAAAGTTGAATGCCTGCTGGAATGTTGTAAATGGCACGAAGATATTCTTTTGGGCTTGTTCTGCACCACCGTTATTTTTATTTTTGGAATGATATACACCAACAACCATAAAGTTCACACCATTAATTTTGATGTAAGTCCCGATGGCTTCCTCAGCTTTATTATACAATCCATCAATTACGCCTTGACCGATAATGGCAACTTTTCTTTTGTTGAGGATGTCCTGCTGATTGACAAATCTTCCTTTGGTTATGGTCATCGATTCCTGTTTTATCAATTCAGGATAATCGCCATAGACTGTAAAAGCTGCGGTTTTGGTACCGCGAATGACATTATTCGCGCCCTGATAACCACCTAACTGGTTTCTTGGCGACACATACAATAAATCAGGGAAATTGGCTTTAAGTGCCGGCACATCGGCATTTTTAAAGTTGTATTGCCTGATCTGAGGTAATCCTTTATAGGGCTTTGACGTAGACTGTGTCCACATAAACATCGTATTTGTCGCGATTCCCGCAAATCCTTTTTTGACTCCGTTTTCTAATCCGTTGCCCGCAGCGAGCAGAATCACGAGGATAAATATACCCCAGAAAACGCCAAATGCCGTCAGGATTGTCCTGAAGGTATTGGCAGTTAATGCCTGTAAGATTTCATTCCATTTGTCTCTGTCAAACATAATTATTCATCTCTAAGTGCGACAATAGGTTTTATTCTTGCGGCACGATAAGCGGGGAAAAATCCGGCAAGTGCTCCGGCAAAAACGAGTAAAAACAAGGTGGTTAATGCGGTTCCAAAATCAACAGAAGGATTCAGAAAAAATTCGCTGTCAATATTGGGACCAACCAATTCGAGTAATAGCAAACTCATTAACAATCCGATAAATCCTGCGATTGTTGTGATAAAAATGGATTCATGCAGGATCATTCCGATAATAGAAATTGGAGATGCGCCCAAAGCTTTCCTGATACCGATTTCTTTTGTCCGTTCTTTTACTATAATCAGCATGATGTTGCTTACGCCAACAACTCCCGCAATAATGGTACAGATTCCGACCCACCAGAAAAATAATCGGATATACAAGTTAAGATCATAAAATTGTTTGGCTTCTTTGACCGAATTGTGTACGCCAATAGCACTTTCGTCATCGGGTGAAATTGTATTTTTGCTCCTTAGCAATTCTCCAATTCCTTTTTCAAATTTTTCAGATTCTGCCAATGCCGAAGCGTAATCATCTTGTTTTTTCATCGTGTAAAACAAGACACTTACTTTATCTCCAACACCAAAAGCCTTTTGCATAGTCGTCAGCGGAATATATACACGGGTTTCTTCTCTTTCTCCAGCCGGATCCATAAAAACACCAACCACTTTAAAACTGATATTATTCACCGTAATTATTTTCCCTATCGGACTATTGCCCTTAAACAAATCCTGCTTTATTTTTAGTCCGATCACGCCTACTTTTTCAGTATTGGCCAAATCATTGCTATTGATCCATCGGCCTTCTACCATAGTTGCGTTTTCAATAAATTGATAATCTGGGTAAACACCACGATACTGGTAATTTCCTGTTTCCTTTCCGTAGGTGATTACGCCATTCCATTCATTATAACTTGCTGCTTTTTTATCAACTGCACCACCATATTTTTGGACTGTCATCGCATAATCGCTGTTGCGAAACTGAATGCGCCTTCCGGGATTTAATCCTTTGTACTCTTTAGTAGTTGTTCCCGACCATACTTCGACGATTCCTGCCGCGTCTCTTTCAAACTGCTTTTCAATCCCATTTTGAAGACCTTTACCAACACCAAGCAGAATCACCAGAATAAAAATTCCGGAAGCCACCGAAATCCCGGTAAGGAATGTCCTCAGCTTATTTTTGGCAATTGCCTCAAAAATTTCCTGCCAGCGTTCAATGTTAAACATGTGCCGATGCTCTAACTTGTTCAACTATCTTATCATCGATGATCAAACCGTCTTTAAGCACCACATTTCTTTTGCACATGGCGGCAATATCGGGTTCGTGTGTTACTATAAGGATTGTTTTTCCTTCATCATTGATCCCTTGAATCAATTCCATTACTTCGTAGGAGGTTTTGGTATCGAGAGCACCTGTAGGCTCATCGGCAAGCAATACTTTTGGGTTGGATGCCAATGCTCTTGCGATTGCGACTCTTTGTTTTTGACCGCCGGAAAGTTCGCTGGGCAAATGATGCGCGTGGGATTCTAAACCTACTTTTTTAAGGTAATTTGTCGCAATTTCATAACGCTCTTTTCTTTTGATTCCCTGATAATACAATGGCATTGCCACATTATCGAGCGCATTTTTGTAATTGATCAGGTTAAAGGATTGGAAAACAAAACCTAAAAATTTATTGCGGTATTTCGAAGCAATAGTTTCATTCAGATTTTTGATAGCCACTGCATCGAGCGTGTATTGCCCGGAGTCGGCTTCATCTAATATTCCGAGGATATTTAACAATGTTGATTTTCCTGAACCTGAAGAACCCATGATCGCAACCAATTCTCCTTCCTTAACAGAAAAGTTAATCCCTTTTAAGACATGTAGTTCTGATTTTCCCATTTTATAGGATTTATGCAGGTCGGTAATTTCAATCATTTTCCGGATATTTTGCAGCAATATTAATTATTCTGTAAATGGAATTGTAATAATAAAATGTTAATAGTAAAATGGCTGTTCACCGTGCATAAGACTTAATTTTATTGAAATTGTTACACTATTGAAAAAATATAAATGGTTTGTTTAATTTTACGGCTATATATTTTAGCCATGAATAAAATTTGCTGTTTTTCGGTTTTTGTCATTCTTATCAGTTTTTTTACAAGCTGTTCTTCCATTCAAAAAATAGATGCCCTTAAACCTCAGCCAGATGATGCTTCTCCTCTAATTTATGACAACTCAATATCGTTTTTAAATCTTCCGATTAAAATAAAAATTAAAGATATTGAAAATCAAACAAATAGATATTTAACCGGGCTAATTTATGAAGACAACAATATCGAAGACGATGATTATGAGATAAAAATCTGGAAGCTGGCTCCAATTTCGATTACCAATGAAAACGGAAAGATAAAAACGATTCTTCCGTTGAAAGCATTCGTAAAATACCGTATTGGCACAAATAAATTAGGCATTTCATTATATAATACCAAAGAACTTAATTTTAATGGCAATGTCACCCTGATGAGCAGCGTTGCACTGACCAACTGGAAGCTGAATACTGCTACTGAATTAAAATCACTCGACTGGAATGAAAGTCCGTCTGTAGTGGTCATGGGCAAGGCAATTCCGATTACTTATCTTATCAATCCGGCAATCCGGCTTTTTAAATCTAAAATTGAAAAAAGTATAGACGATGCCATTTCAAAGTCGATGGATTTTAAACCCAATGTCCTTGATGCGCTTGAAAAAATATGCATGCCTTTTGAAATGAGTTCGGCTTACGAAAGCTGGCTGCGTGTAGTTCCAGTAGAATTGTATGCCACAGATTCTAAATTACAAAAGGACGCGATTACTTTTGAAATGGGACTGAAATGTACAATGGAAACATTAATAGGTCAAAAACCCGCCAGTAAATTTGACCGGAATAAAATCATATTGAAACCGGTTGCCAAAATGCCGGAGCATGTCACTGCAAATATTGTCGCGGTTTCGACATACGAAGATGCTTCTAAAATTATGACGCGAAATTTTTCCGGACAGGAATTTGGTTCCGGAAGCAAAAAAGTGACCGTTCAGAATGTATCGATCTGGCACAAAGATGGCAAAATGATCATTGCTCTTGATTTGCTTGGTAGTCTTAACGGGACTATTTATCTATCCGGATCGCCTCAATATAACGAGGAATCCAAAGAGATTTATTTTGACAAACTCGATTATGCCATTGATACAAGAAGTAGATTGATGCGTACTGCGAATTGGCTTGCTTCCGGATATGTTTTACGGAAGATACAGGAAAGTTGTCGTTATTCTATTAAACCCAATTTGGAGGAAGGCAAGCAGAATATGATGCAATACCTGAAGAATTATTCTCCTATGCCCGGTGTTTTTGTGAACGGAATCATTCAAAATATACAATTTCAGAAAATTCAACTCACCAATAAAGCGATCATTGCTTTTATTAAAGTAAATGGAGATGTCAGTGTTACGGTAGACGGAATTAAATAGTCTTTTTCTTCTGGTTCATTTTATAAATAAATAAACCGATAAGTGCAACTAGAATGTAAGGTATCGCCATTAGATAAACGATTCCGTCATTTACGGCGGCTGCTTTTTCCGCATTTCCTTCACTTTCAATTGCGGCACGGCACATCGCACATTGGGCATTGGAAACTGTAGCAACCAATGAAAAAAATACAATTAAAAAGAAAAACCGAATATTTTTTTTATTAATGGGCATAATACGGCGCAATCATTAAATACACTATAACTCCTGTTACAGCGACATACAACCAAATCGGAAACGTAATCCTTGCAATTTTTCTGTGCCGGTCAAAGCGTTCTCCCAAAGCTCTTACGTAAGTGATCAGTACCAAAGGGATGATGATAATTGACAATAGAATATGGGAAAGCAACAGAAAAAAGTAAATGTATCTGACGATTCCTTCACCTCCGAATTTGGTGGAATCGGCACTCATATGATAAGCAACATACATCACTAAAAAGATAACCGAAAGCGCGATTGCACTCGTCATTAAACGTTCATGCAATTGTTTTTTCCCGTTTTTAATAGCCCAAACACCAGCAACCAGCACTATTGCAGTAATTCCGTTTATCGTGGCGTAAATAGGCGGTAAAAATGACAATGGTTCGACATCATACCCGAAATCTTTTAGTTTAACACCAAATAGGATAGCCACCACTAATGGAATTAGTATGGATATAATGATAATAAATTTACTGAACTTCTGCTCTATTGAATTGTCTCCCGACAGATTGCTGTCCTGCACTGAATTTTCTTCCATTATTCTTCTAATAAAATTGCTATATCCTGCTGTATTGCTTTAATTCCTTCCTTTTCCAATCCGTCATAATATAAAATCGGATTGCCGTATTCATCTTTGCGACAGCGAATATTTCCTTTTTTATCAATCAGCGCAAACAAACCGGAATGTTCAAATCCACCATTCACTTTGCTGTTTTCTCCCGCATACAGATTGAAACCTTTGTTCGCGATATCGTATATGTATTGTTTATTTCCGGTTAAAAAATGCCAGTTGGAAGACTTAACTCCTAAAAGCTGCGCATGTTCTTTTAAGGCTTCTGGTGTGTCTTTTTCAGGATCAATTGTAATTGATGCTTGTCCGAAATTAGGATTGCCAAAAAATTTATTCTGTATTTCAATCATGTGGCGGTTCATTATCGGGCAAATACTCGGGCAAGTGGCAAAGAAAAATTCAATTACATAAACCTTCCCTGAATAATCCGCATTTGAAATGCTTTTCTTATTTTGATCTGTTAGTTTAAATGCCGGAGCTGGTCCGATGTTTATTAATTTCCCGTCGGGTTTCCCATTGTTTGAAACCTTATCCAGCCGATCTCCTTTTACAATTTCATTTCCCTGGATTCTGCTTATGATTTTAGGAACAGCATAAATACCGAACAGCAATATAATGAATGAAATTCCGATATAAGATTTATTTTTTAGCATCTTTCCGTATTTATATCTGCCTGTCGGCATTGTTTCTTTTAAGTGCCAGGCGGTATTCTGCGAGGATGACTTTTACATCATCTGTCATTTCGTTGTACAGGTCAGATGGCGAAGCGGCATTATAGCCTTCTTTATATTCGTCTTTATCTTTACGCCCTCTAAGATTTCTTTTCTTATCGATTATAAAAACATTCGATGTTCCGCAATCTGCATCGAGTTTTCCTTTAAGTTTTAATTGATCATAATAAGCCCGGATATCATTTTCGGGAGCAAAAACAAATTGCCAACCCGATACATCGGTCAAACCTGATAAACCCTTGAGAATGTCACGAACGTCGTGTTGCGTACCTTCAGGCGCAACCATGACAAATTGAAAATCTTTAAAGCTTTGGTTTTTGTTGTAGATTTTTTGGTTGAGATTAAAATAGTTTCCCTTATTATGAAGAATATTTTGACCCGAAAATCCCAAAACAGTAATTTTTTTATTCAGCGAAACGGGTTTACCATCTAATGACTGCCAGTGTCCTATGTCAGGAATATTTTTTGTTACCGTAGGAAGATACATAAAACTATTCACTCCGGTAGCGAAAAAAAGATAGGCTGCGATAGGAAAGATAAAGAGGAAAAACAGAACGGCATTTTTTTTCATTCCGATGTAGAATTTATATAGATGCAAAAATAAAAAAAGGCACGCAATGCGTACCCTTTTTTGAATTATTTATAATGTTAAAAATTCCATTTTATAGTGGCATTTTTAAATACTTCATATATATAGTCTGCCTCTACCAAAAGTATGAAAAGAAGGTACAGCACTAAAAATATTACTGGCGCTACAACAGTCCAGCGCAAACTGGTCTTTTCACCTTCCATGTGCATAAAAGCCCATACAATATAATAGGCTTTAAAAATGGTGAGGATGATGAATATCCAGTTCAGCAAGTTCATGCTTAACAGGTTATTCATGTGAAGAACATCGGGTTTAACAATTCCCAGGATAACCTCTACAATAGTTACTACGGATAAGATTCCGAAAACCATCCAGATTCTTTTTAAATTTGATACATGCTCGTGTGACATAATATAATATCTTTTAAAAAATTAAACCAAGTAGAAGAAAGTAAATACGAATACCCAAACCAAATCTACAAAGTGCCAATAAAGACCGACTTTTTCAACCATTTCGTAGCTTCTTCTTTTTTCATAAGTCCCGATAAGAACATTAAAGAAAATAATGATATTGATAATTACGCCTGAAAATACGTGGAAACCGTGAAATCCAGTAATGAAGAAAAAGAAATCAGCAAA
>Ga0247814_10000316_pt1 | contig 41115 bp, 38 predicted proteins | sample UWRJL179409R1_FD_179947 | JGI IMG/M metagenome (GOLD analysis project Ga0247814, IMG submission 179947) | Plant litter microbial communities from Arlington Agricultural Research Station in Wisconsin, United States - UWRJ-L179-409R-1 | ecosystem: Environmental > Terrestrial > Plant litter >... | reverse complement strand
CGACAAAAAATAAAACTAAAAAGCTGCTTCGAATTATGAAGCAGCTTTTTTATTTTAATCCTAATTTGAATTTTAATTTCAGAAAGAGTAAAGCAATTTTGTATGCTTTTTCAGTTGTAGTTTCCCCCTGAGTAGGAGCAATTTTATAATAATTGGCTAGCTCTTCCAGCGAAAATTCTTTGTCTTCAGGAAGTTCGTGTAACTTTCGATGCATGATATCGATATCCAAAGCTTCATTACGCAATTTTCCACATTCTAATCTTTCTAAAGTGGCATTAATCATTTCAACATCAGATTCAATTTCATGTCCTACAATGATTCCGTTTCCTAAATATTCCACAAAAGACTTTAAAGCTTCTGGTTCTGATAATTTAAGAATTTTACTTTCAATAATATATTCATTAGAAAGATGATTGTCATGCAAAAAACGGTATTGCAACAATATAGTTTCAAAACTGTCTTTTATCAAAATAGCATCATTTTCTACAGCAAAAGCACTGATGTAAGTTATAACATCTTTTTCTACAGAATCACCAGTTGCTTCAGTTGAAAGAATAACATAACGATGGGATTTTTTGGAAAATTTAGCTAGATATTCTTTCCAAAATTCAGGATGTTCTTTATTAATATTTTTTAACCAGTCTAACATAAATCTATGAGAATTGGGTGAGTTGGAACTTATCTTTAATTAATTCTTCTAATTCTTTCATCGGAATTAGCGCATTTTTCAATTTTTCTCTATCAATTTTTGACAGTTCCTCTAAGTTAATATATTGTCCTGAATTTTCATTTTTTAAACCTTCTAAAGTTCTGATTTTGGTTAAAAATAAATAAGCTTCAGCACAATTTAGATAAATTTCAGCATGTTTTGGATCAGCAATAGCCAATTGTTTGAATCGGGTATAGGTGTTATTGATTCCTTTGATTTCATAACTTAAAGTAAAAAGTCGCGCACTATCAATCAACGGCATTAATGCTTTGGTCTTAATATCAAATTTATCTTTATGAATTCCTTCTTCTTCAACAAGGAATTTTTTGAAAAAGCTTAAAGGCGAATTTTTTCTTAAAGCATCGTTTCCTAAAAAATCAAAGAACAACGTATTGTTGCTGGCATTTTCAAAAACAATATTATTGATAGCCGATTCTATTTTTTGTTCTCCTGTAACCAGTTCATAATCAAAGAAAATACTACTCAAATTATCTGTATTGTCTCTTGTAGCATTCATCCAATTGTTGTACTGTTTTATCCAGTCGCTCAATGACTTACACCACATCATATTACTTCCCATATGACCGTGAGGACATAATTCATAACCTATCTTTTCTAAGGTAGCTGTAGTCTTTTTTCCAAGCTTTAAAAAATAGTCTTTCACTTCAATATATTTATCCTGAGCGACATCTTCAAAAACTAAAATACTATCCTGATCGGTTAATAAAAGTTGTTCTTTTCGTCCCTGACTTCCAATGCTCAACCAGGCAAATCGCGCAGGAGGGGAGCCTAAATCTAAAATGGACAATTCCACCGCACGTTTTAGAATAGCAAAATTAATTTCGCTGGCAATATTAGTAATATGCGTTAACGGAATATTTTTTTGAATTGAAGACTGAATTAAATTCGTCAATCGGGTTCTAATTTCTTTAAGTTCTTTGGATGATAGAGAACGTTTTATTTCTTTGATCAAAACACCAGGATTACTAGCTTGAGCAGCAATTAAATCATGTTCAGAAATTACTCCTTTTATTGTTGATTTATCAGTTCCATCAATAGTTACACATAAATGAGTAACATTATTTTTAAGCATTAGTAATTGGGCTTCCGCCAAAGAAACATTCTCTAAAACCGTAACTACAGGCGAAGACATAATATTACTAACCGGAGTATTAATAGGATAACGTCCAGTTGCAATTTTTGAAGCTAAATCAGCGTGTGTTACAATTCCGATTGGACCATTTCTTTCGAAAATGATAACATTATTCTTTAAGGATTCTGCCATTAATTGTGCTACTTCCTGAGCAGTATTGTCAGAAGTAGCTAAAAGCGGAGTGGTATTATATGCTAAAGTTTGGAAAAACTGCGCTTCCGATTGTTTTTCAGAATAAAACATTCCGTCAGAAACCAAATTTCCCTGGGACGAACGATCATCAGGCAAATTGCTGGCAAAATTTTCCAAAAGAAAGTTCAAAACCTCAGAATTATTAGCTAATAACGGTTTAAAAACAGCAATTGGAATAGCATAAACAAGACTTTCTTCTCTGGCTTTGGCCGTCATTTTATAATTGTTTTTGGCAAAAAACGGACGCAAGCCAAAAATAGTTCCTTCATGACATTTATTAATAACACTTTCTTCAGCATCTGCAATTACAGAAATATTGACAACACCTGAAGCCACAACATAAAAACTGTCGTGCAACGTATCATTAATTTTAAATAAAGTTTGTTTTTTTTCTAAATTAACAATGCGAATATTACTAGCAACTTCAGCTAATTGTTCTGATGTAAGCTGATTAAAAGGTGCGTAATTTTTTAAAAATTCAGCAATTTGTTCGGCAATTATGTTCATGAGATAGTAATATAATATACTACAAAACTACTAAAATAAAACAGTTAAAATTAATTAGATTTCTATCTTAGCGGTATTGTTTATTAAAAATGTTTTTTAGTCTAAATATAATAAAACACTCGATAAGTTGATAAATTGTATCAACATTTAGATATATTTCAAATAGGGCTTATATTCTGAACAAAACAAAATATTCTATTTTACATAATATAAATTATAGTTCATTTTGTATTGCATCAAAAAACAACAAAACCGATACAAATAATAGCGTATTTACTATCTGTATCGGTTCAATTTGTTTGATTAAGAAATTATATAATTTTCTTTTATAATTATTTCGAAGTTTTATAAGTTGAATAACCATATAAAGTTACGACTGACAAACAGATTAATGGCAAAATAAAAGAAAAATTTACTTCAGGAATGAATCCTAAAACTTGCACATCGGAGAATCCAGAGCCGCCCCAATCTAAAATACTCCCTTGTAAAACAGGCATCAATGCGCCACCAACAATAGCCATAACTAATCCGGCAGAACCAATTTTAGCTTCGTCGCCCATATCTTTTAATGCAATTCCGTAGATCGTTGGAAACATAATCGACATAAAAATTGAAATACAAACTAATGCAATTAATCCAGGCATTCCTTGTAAAACAATTGCTCCAGCTGCACATAAAACACCGCCGATACCAAAAACCATCAATATTTTAGAAGGATTAATACTTTTCATCAAGCCAGTTCCAATCCATCTTCCAATTAAAAATAAAATCATTGCCGTAATATTATAATACGTTGCCGTTAATTCTAATCCAAAAGTTTTATTGATATTATCTACATATTGGAAAATAAAAGTCCAGCACATAATTTGTGCTCCCACATAAAAAGCCTGCGCTAAAACGCCGTATTTATAATTTTTGTTAGCAAATAACTTTTTAAACGATTCTCCAATAGACATTTTGTCTTCGTGAGCCGTTTTTGGCATTTTAGTCAAACTAATTATAATCAGAATGATTAATACAAAAATTCCTAATCCAATGTATGGAATACTGATGACATCTAAATCATTTTCTCGAATTGCCGCCAACTCATTTGAAGTTAAAGCTTTAAAAGCTTCTGGTGAATAATCATCTGATTTGATCTTGTCAATGACTAAAAATTGCGCCATAATTAATCCTGTTATCGCGCCAATTGGATTAAAAGCCTGAGCCAAATTCAATCGTTGTGTAGCGGTTTCTTTGTTTCCAAGAAATAAAATCAACGGATTTGAAGTCGTTTCTAAAAATGCTAAACCACAGGTAATTACCCACAATGAAATTAGAAAAAACGTATAACTTTGATAATGTGCCGCTGGATAAAATAAGAAAGCACCAGTGGCATACAATAAAAGTCCAACAATAATTCCTGATTTATAACTGAATTTTCTAATGAACAATGCTGCTGGCAAAGCCATAAAGAAGTAACCAAAATAAAATGCAAATTGCACTAACGAAGCCTGAACATTAGACAATTCAGGCATTACTTTTTTGAAAGTAGAAACCATTGGAGTCGTTAAATCATTAGCAATTCCCCACAAGGCAAATAATATCGTGATGATAATAAACTGAAAAACATACTCTTTGCTAACTACTGGTATTTTTTTAGATAGATTCATTTTTATTGGTTTTTGGTTACTTAATTAGAAGTTTTGATTGTTTAGATAATTTCATATTGAGGTAATTTTTGGCTAAATCCACTCAAAAATTCTTCAATTTCTGATGATGAAATTACCGGATTCGCTCCTTCATTTTGCGCTACAATGGCTCCAATAGCACTGGCAAAGTTAATAGCATATTGAGGATCTTCGCCACTAAGTAACATGGTAATCAAGGAAGCTAAAAATGAATCTCCTGATCCTACTGTATCTACCACATTTACCTTGAAACCACAATTGTGATAAAAGGTATCATTACAATATAAAACAGCTCCATGAGAGCCCAAAGTAACACAAACAATTTCGGTATTAGTTTCTTGGGCAATGAATTTTATATTTTGCTCTAATGATTTTTTATTCGAATGTAAATCTTCGCAAATCTCATTTAATTCTTCATCATTAAATTTGATAAAATCTGCAGCCTGCAATAATTCTAAAATATTTTTCTTGGTATAATGAGGAGATCTTAAATTGACATCAAATATTTTGTATTTAGCTACTTTTAAAAGTTCGTCCAGTGTATTTCTGGAAACTGAATCTCTGGAAGACAAACTGCCGTAAACAAAAAAATCACTTTCGGCTACAATTGAAGTATTTACATCTGAAAGTTCAATTTTGTCCCATGCCGAAGGATAATTAATGTCATAAGAAGCATTTCCTTTTTCATTTAAAATAACATTCACTATACCTGTTGGATATTTTTCTTTAAGCTGAACCGCTGTTGTATTGATCCCTACTCCATTCAAATATTCGGTTAATTTTACACCATTCGTATCATTTCCTATGGCGCTAATCATAGCAACATCAATCCCTAGCGAACTCAGTCTTGAAGCTACATTTAAAGGTGCTCCGCCAATTTTTTTATGCTCCAGAAAAACATCAAAAAGAATTTCACCAAAACACACTCCTGTTAATTTTTTTTTCATTTTATATCTTTTTTAGTTGGATTTATTCGTGTTATCATACCATTTTTCGACCATTTTTTTCATAAATAATAAACTGCCTTTGGCCAAGTCTTCCGAATTGTATTTTGATGGTCTCCACAATGAAGTTGGTCCAATTAATTCGGTTATTTCAGAAGAAAAATTCTCAAGAACTAACGGACCCTGATAATTAATTTCAGCCAAAGCTTTAAACAAATCATCCCAATGTACATTGCCTTCACCCGTCATTCCTCTGTCTGATTCGGTGATATGAAGATGATTTAAATGTTTTCCTGCCCGAATAATGGGATCATAAAAATTACGTTCTTCAATATTCATGTGAAAAGTATCTAGATGCACTCCAATATTAGTCGTACCAATACTTTTAATCATTTTTAGAACATCATCTGCTTCTGTAAAAACATAACTTTCATAACGGTTAATGGGTTCAATTCCTAAGTTGATGTTATGCTCTTTGGCGTAAGCCGCAACTTCTGTAAAAACCTGATAAATAATTTGCTTTTCGTCTTCAGTACAAGGGTTTTTAGTAAATATTCCAATAGCCGAATGTAAAACGCCTCCTAAAAAATCGCCATTCATTTCCGCGACTTTATCTAATGCTGATTTAATAAGCATAACGGCTTGTTCCGGATAAAAAGGAATGTGAGCATTTGCAGGTAAATTCAAACTACAACGTCCTGAAACACCGTATTGATTTAGTTGTTTTTGAGTAGCTTTTGCATCAAAATCCATTGTAGTGGGCAAGTTGATTTCAAGCATATCAAAACCATATTCTGCTGTTTTTTTGATGGCAAACTGTCCTCCTTCACTACTCCATTTGGGGATAAATGATAAAATTGATGTTCCAAAAGTTGGCATACTTTCTATTTTTTAAATTAATTTTTTCGATTTAAAACAACCACCATTCCGTTCGAACACCAATGTAAGATCCCCAACGTTTTTGATTGATTTGTAAATAAGGAGAATAATTATGGTCCCGGGCATAATCATTGTATCGCGCTACAGTGGCAACCAATCGAATGTGTGGACGACTCCAGGGATCGCGTTGTCCTAACGGAACAATTGTAGGTGCTAACGAAAATTTCCACATACTTGCTTCGGGATTATCACCGTCTTTTCTAACCGCATAATGGACTTCCTGAAGCAAATGAAACCAATTGGTCACATAATAAAAGTTTCTTAATCCCACCACAAAATCGGTCTTGCGATTGTAGAATTGATTGCCATTAAAATATTCATCTATATTAGTACTTGATGATCCACCTTTACTTTTGGTAAAAACGCCATAACCATTGATACTGAATTTATTCGAAATATTTAATAAAAAATGTTCGACTATTGTAAGAGAATATGCTTTTGTATATTTCCCTGCATTGTCAGGTGCACCATAAGTTGCCCAGGTAAAGGTGTTTCCGTTATCGCCACCGTTAGCAATTCCGGAACCGTAACGCGCTGAAATTTGATTAAACGAACCCGATTTTTCTGTTTTAAACGGACTGTTGAATTTGATTCCGGCAACCCATCCGTTATCGGAAGGATAGTTTTTAGAAGCTTCGTCTGAACTTTTAGAAACATAATGGAATTCACCTAAAAGCTTAATAGTACTATTATTTTTCAAAGGAATGCTGTGTTCCCCAATCCAAACCATTCGCTGACGAATTGCCGGATTGGTCGCTCCTGCAACGGTCACTTCATAATTATAAGGATAAACACCTGTCGAATCTGATGAAGCGGGCATTAACATCGTCAATTCAGTATTTTTATATTTTACACCAAATCCCTGAGCCGAATGATCATCAAAATAAAAATAATCGCTAATGTGAATATCATCATACCTGCGAAAACGAGATCCTGCCCAAGCTGACCATTTGCTCCCTAAAATGTTAGTCGCTTCAACATAAGCTTCAGGAAGAATAAAAGTTAATCCATTATTGGAACGACTGCTCGTATTACCCACAAATTGTCCATTGGCAGAATACATTCCCAGACGCATTTGGAAAGTAACATTAGTACTTTCTTTTCCAATAATTTTTGGTGTAAAATGAATTGCAGGCAAAATATCAACATAATCTACTTGTTCCATACGTCCGCCTAAAGAACCTTGTCCGGATAAATTTAATGGTTTCCAATTATTTCCTTCTCCATTAGGTGAAAGTCCAACTCCTATCCTACCCGTTGTTCCCATAGAAAAATTAGTATTTGTAATCACAACCTGTGCTTTTGTATTGATGGCAATACCGCACAATAGGAAAATCCATGTGGTTGTTTTTATCCTGTAATGAGAGCTTAATTTATAATTTATTTTCATGGGAGATGGTTGGTTTTGAAAATGGAATTAATAAACGTCTTTTTGACTATTATTTTTCAAATGTATTATTTTATTTTAATACACAACAAAAAAAGAGTGTTATTTTTTCATAATACGCACAATTATCATAAATATATTACACATAAACAGTCGTTTATAACATTTGAACGTAAATAAATCTTTACTGAATTATAAAATGTTATAAATACGTTTAATAAAATATTTCTAAGATTGAGTAATTAGAATTAAATTGTTAAATTTGTTTTTCTCCGTTAAATCACTAAAAAGAATTGACGGAATTAAAACCTAAAATATGAAAGCCGAAATAATTCCTAATATATCTGTAGACTGTGTCATTTTTGGATTTGACAATACCACAAAATCATTGAATGTCTTGTTAATTGAGCGTTATTTGAAACTAAAAGATTCAGAAACTCCCGTTGTGAATGATTATGTTTTAAGAGGATTTCACACACTTGACAACGAAACGATAGACGAAACGGCTAACAGAGTTTTAAAAGAGTTAACAGGGTTGGATCATTTGTATAAAAAACAATTCAAAGTTTTTGGTGACCCGAATCGTTTGATGAATGAAAAAGATGTTATTTGGGCTCAACACGAGCATTTTAACCAAAGAACCATAACTATTGCTTATTACATCTTATTACCGACTGACGTAGTTAAAATAGAGAATAATCAATACAAACCACAATGGTTTCCTGTAAATCAACTGCCTGAATTAGGATTTGATCACCGAAAAATCATTAATGAAGCCTATGCTGATTTAAAAGAAAAAGTATTGTATAAACCTATTGTTTTTGAGTTACTTGCCGATAAGTTTACCATTAAAGACTTGCAGGATGCTTATGAAACGATTTTAGGAGTAGAAATTGACAACCGGAATTTTAGAAGAAAATTAATTACTAAAAAGTATATTATTGCTTTGGACGAAAAACAAGTGGGCGTTTCTAAAAAACCGTCTCAACTCTATATGTTCAGCAAAGATGTCTATCAAAAAATATATAAAGAGAGTTATTTGATTAGTATTTAAAAAATTTTTAGACACTTAATCAAATAAAGTAGAAATTGTATTTTCATCAATTGAATGAGCATAATTTGTGCTAGAATTAGCAGTTTCATCTCTATAAATCGTAAGCGTGATTCTTGAATTTTTTAAGTCCTCTTTCTTGATGTTAGGAATAGTAAATTTTAAATTTGAAAAAATATAAAAATCATCTCTAGATTCAAATATTTTGTTGATTATTAATTTTTCTCCTGTGGCTATGATGTTAAATGATTTGTCACCCGGAAAATATCTAGATATTGCGATTTGAATTGCATATGCCGAAGAAGTTTTGAATCTAGGGTGTATTGGGTTAATTCGTATTCCACCTTTTATAATTTGAATTTCTAATTTGTCAGGATAAACATCTACAAAGCCATGACCTGTGGTTGCCAATTGAAAACCGTTAGGTCTAAAAAAGAAATCTATTCGCTTTTTTTCAACGACTATTGATTTTTTTACTGAAGAGCAATTAATCAAGAATAAACAGCTTGCAATAATAAACACAACTAAACAAATGTTTTTAATTCTGAACAGACTTATTTTTATAAGCATTTTTTATATTTAGAAATTTAATAATTTTAAATCGTAGTATAATTAGTGATCCATTTTTTCTGAATACATTATCTCGTTTATTTTGTTAATATAAACCGTTCTAACTATAACTGTACCAGCAATAAAATCATGTGGAGCTCTTTTTCTTTTATTAGTCAGTAGAACAATCAATTCACTATAAATCCAAATATTAACTGCCCATGTATATACCCTAAAAGGAGTTTTTGCAAGCGACATTAAGTATTCTGATCGTTTAAGCCAATTCAAGCTTTTAAAAATAGTTTCATCAGCTTTCAATAAACAGACAATCATTATTATGACACTGATAATGGTTAATCCTAATAAAACAGAATATCTTAAAATGGCTTCTCTCCAACCAATTGGTTTGCCATCCATTTTTATAATTTTTATACCTGCAATTAATTTCCCTGGAGTTCCTCCATATTTCTTTGGAAGATAAATATTGTACCAAATTCCAAATAGTAAATTTGGGATTATTGTATAAAAATACATGTTTACTGAAAGACCGTTAACATATAAAATTAAAAAGATTATTGGCAACATAATTATTCCATCTAAAAGCATAGAACCTAATCTTACCCAAAATCCTGCATAAATATCATTATCAATTCCAGAAATTGTAATCGGTATTTGTTTATCATTCATAATTATTTACTTAACTGAAGTTGATATTTAACTCTTGACTAATATTTTTCCAAATATAACAATTTCATTCAAAGTAATACATTTCTTATTAGTAAAAATATTAACATAAAAAAAACCGACACAATAACTGCGTCGGTTTCTATTTTATATATTGAAAGAAAATTAAATTTCTTTTGCTTTTTTATCTGGTCTGATAATCATTCGCAATGAATTGTCTTTAGAGAAATAAGCAACCATCCAGTTGTAGAATGTTTTTACCTTGTTTCGATAAGTAATCAACGAAATCAAGTGAATGAACAACCAAATTGCCCAGGCGAAGAAGCCTTTAAAGTGCATTTTTGGTTTTGGTAAATCAACTACGGCTTTGTTTTTTCCAATAATAGCCATAGAACCTTTATCTACATATTTAAACGGAACTAATGCTTTTCGCTGAATCTCATTTTTAAAGTTCTTCGCTAAGTTAATTCCTTGTTGAATAGCTACTTGAGCAACTTGTGGGTGGCCATGAGGAAAAGCTTCATCATTGAACTGAATACAAGTATCACCAATGGCATAAATGTTATCCGTTCCATTAATTTTATTAAAAGGATCGGTTGTTAATCGTTTTCCACGTCCGTAACTTTCAGCAGGAAGTCCTTTAAATTCACGCGCTGTAACTCCGGCTGCCCAAATTAAATTCTTAGTCTGAATGGTTTCTCCGTTTGCAAAATGTACCGTGTCATCCACATAATCGACAACGTTGTTGTTCAGTTTTACAATAACTCCTAAATCAGTAAGTTCTTTAAGTGTATCTTGTTGTGATTCTTTACTCATTGGAGTCAACAAAGCTGGTGCTCCATCAACTAAATAAATATTACTAACTGAAGTTCCTAATTCAGGATATTCTTTTAAAAGGATGTTTTTACGCATTTCGGCAAACATTCCTGAAATTTCTACTCCTGTAGGTCCTCCTCCGGCAACAACAATTGTCAATAATTTTCTACGCTTACGAATGTCTTTAGTAATAGCCGCTTTTTCTAAGTTTTTAAGCAAAGTGTTACGCATTACAATGGCATCGTTCAGAGTCTTCATCGGAATGGCATTCTTTTTTACGTTTTCCATACCAAAATAACTTGTCTCTGCTCCTGTTGCAAAAACCAGTTTATCGTAATGCAATTCGCCATTACTTAAAATTATTTTATTTTCAGCAGGGACTACTTCTAATAATTCTCCTAAACGAAATTGCAGATTCTTTTTCCCTGCAAAAAACTTTCTAAAAGGATAACTAATACTTGATGGCTCTAAATAAGCCGTAGCTACTTGATAAATAAGCGGTGGAAAAAAATTGTAATTGTTTTTATCAACCAGAGTTACGTGCACTCCATCTTGATTTAATAATTCTTTTGCCAGATTCATTCCTGCAAAACCGCCTCCGATTATTACGATTTCCATATTTTAGAATTTTAAAAAATAATCTCTTTTGTTTGTTTCCAAAAGAGGTTTGGATTGTTTTTTATTTTTTTTGTTTTAGTTTTTTAACTGGCTTTTCTACCACTTGGCTTTTATTTTGCAACAAATAATTGGCTAGTATTTTTTCTATTAATTCATCTTTGGTTAGGTGATGAAATACGGTTTTTATCTTTGTTTTTAATTCGGAATCCACTTCGTGATTGGGTTTCGTTTTAAAAATTTGTTTTGCCCAAAGCAAGGTATTGTTGTCTTCGATACTGGTAGCAGAAGGTTTTGAAAATGGTTTGAACTGGATACCTAATTCCTTTTCAAAATCAGCAATTTCTATTTCTTCTTCGGCTTGTAAAACGGTTAAAGACAATCCGTTTGCTCCTGCCCTGGCCGTTCTACCACTTCTATGAACATAATTTTCATAAGTATCTGGCAAATGATAATTGACCACATAAGCAATTTCCTTAACGTCAATTCCTCTGGCAGCCAAATCAGTAGCTACTAATATATTGATGTGTCCTTCGCGAAATTGTTCCATGATGCGGTCACGAATTCCCTGAGACAAACTCCCGTGCAATGCTCCTGACGAAAAACGATTGATAGCTAAATTTTTAGCTAATTTATTTACGGCTGCTTTTGTTTTGCAAAAAATAATACCACGTTGTCCTTCTCTTGAATTCAAAAAGTGCATTAGAACATCTAACTTTTCAATAGGATCTACAACAATATACTGATGATCAATACTTTGATTTCCAGAAGTTTCCATGTTAGCACTTATTTGCACCACATTTTTATGCAAATAATTCTGAATCAGCTGTTTTATGGTTCCAGGCATAGTTGCCGAAAACAAAAACGTACGATGATTTTTAGGCAATTCGGCAACAATTTCATCCAAACTTTCTTTTAGAATGCTTACCATTTCATCGGCTTCATCCAGTACTAAAAAAGAAGTCTCTTTTAGACTAATGGCTTTTCTTTGCAACAAATCAATCAAACGTCCTGGTGTAGCTACTACTATATGAGTAGGATTACTTAAACGTTCGATTTGTGGTTTTATTGGAATTCCTCCGCAAACAGCAGCAATAGAAACTGCTGGAAGATTTTGAGTAAAAGCTTCTAAGTTTTTAAAAACTTGTTGTCCTAATTCTCTGGTTGGAACTAATATTACGGCTTGTACATTTGGTTTTGAAGAATCAATTAATTGTAAAATAGGTAAACCAAAGGCGGCGGTTTTTCCCGTACCTGTTTTTGCTAATCCTACCAAATCAGTTTGATTGGCTAAGAGTAACGGAATCACCTGCTCCTGAATAGCTGTAGGCTCAACAAGATGCAACTGATTTAAAGTTTGTACTAAAGCTGTCGAAATTCCTAAATCTGAGAATTGTTTGGACATTATTTTGTTTTATTATTTGTATGAAAAACAGTTTTCCTTAATTTTTAATCTTCATCATCAGGTTCGTTCATGATTTTCTCACGATATTTTTTCCCTAATAACAAAGTTAATTTTTGTTTGTAATCATCTACAAGCCATTCACGGTAATTTTTACTGCATTGGCTCAGGCATTTTGCGTAACGCTTGATACGACATTCAATATCATCATCTAATTCTTTGCATAAAGATTTGGCTTCCTGCAAAGTTTCAGTATTGTAAACACACATTGTAGCGTGCTGATCTAATGACTTATCAAGAACAACCTTAGAACGTAAATTTTGCTTTATGGCTAATTTATGTTCTTCGTCAACATCAAAAGTTACTTCTTCAGTATTTGGGAATTTAGCTCTTAATTCTAGCGGCATGGTGTATTTAAAATACAACTCAATTTCAGCATCATCACGTAAATTTTCCAAATAGAATTCAGGTGATTTAAAAATATGCTGCCAGTTTACCGGCTCACTCCAAAGTCCAAAACGCGCTGCATTATTTCCTAAATCAATAACGGTAAATTCGTCTTTATTAGGCAATTTTCGAGAACCACGACCAATCATTTGGTAATACAAAGTCAATGATTTTGTGGCACGGTTTAATATAATGGTTTCCACTGTTGGCTCATCAAAACCTGTAGTTAAGATTCCTACTGAAGTAAGAATAGCATCATCAGTATGTTTGAACCAATGCAAAATTTCTTTTCTTTCTTCGTTGCTGCTGGTGTTATCCAGGTGACGGATTTCATAACCTGCTTCTCTAAAAGTTTCATATACATACAAAGATGTATTGATACCATTGTTGAAAATCAGGGTTTTTTTGCCCAATGATCTTTCAGTATACGCATGCAATAATTTTTCCTGCATTAAAGTATTGGTATACAAATCATCAGATGATTTTACGGTATAATCTCCGTTGATACCTACTTTTAAGGAAGTCAAACCTACATCATAACTATAAGTTGTGGCTTTAGCCAAGAATCCTTTTTCAATCAAAGAACTAATAGTATCACCTACAATTAATTCATCATAACTTTGATTCATTGGCAATTTTATATTTGAACTTAAAGGCGTTGCCGTTACTCCTAATATAAAAGCATTTGTAAACGAACTTAATAATTTTCTAAATGAATTATAATGCGCTTCATCAATAATAACCAAACCAATATTATCCAATATTAATTTTTCGTCATTGATACGGTTTTTAAGGGTTTCTACCATGGCAACGAAACAAGAATATTCGTTTTGATCTGGTAAATCTTTAACCTTAGAATTGATGATTTTATTTTTAACACCAAAACCTTTTAACATCTTAGAAGTTTGTTTACACAACTCAATTCTATGCGTTAAAACAACTACTTTTTTATCGTGTTTGGATAGGTAACGGCGAACAATTTCTGAGAATATTACTGTTTTTCCTCCTCCTGTTGGTAATTGATACAACAGGTGGTGTTGTGCAGGACCATTATCGATGCGCTCAAATATGGCATCAATATCTCCTTGCTGGTAGGCATAAAGTTCTTTTTTGTCTTCTTTTTCTATTTCTATCGTACTTTCGAACATTGCTTTTTGTTGAATTTTTGCAAAAATACGTCTAAAAAACAGTTATCTTGTTATATTTAATTTAAATTATTAACGCTATATGAAATAATTTGATTTACAAGGGACTTATTCATCAATTCGCTCTAAAATTAGCAGAAAATCGCTCTTATTTTTCCATTTTTGGGCAATGGTTTCTTCAGAAATGGCTCTTATTCGGCTATTAAATTCGTTTAAAATTCCATTTGCGATTGAAAATTGTACTGCCTGCTCAAAAGAATTGGACATACTTTTATAAAAAGTCTCTTGTCGGATGATATTTTCGGAAGAAAAAGCCTGTGCAATTTCGATGGTATACAACATCACATCGGCAATTACAAAAGGATCTACTCCAAGCGTAATAAAATGTTTAATTATTTTTTGAGCAACTGAACGACGCATTTTGGGTTTTCTTCTTTTTCCACTACTGGAAACAGGGAAATATTCATGAGAAATTTTCAATTTAGCTTCTTGCAGTAATTTGTCTTCTTTGGGATTGAATACAAAATCATAGAATTCTTTTACCACGCTGAATTTATCATACAATTCAATCAATTGTTCCTGTAATTGCTCCTTGTCAAGTTCACCTAAATATTTTTTTAAATCTCTTTTACTCATTATGAAAATTTTATGATTACTAAAGTAAATTACTTTAGTTTGTAATACCTATAAAATCAATGATATTACTTAATTTTGGCAGCAAACATTAAAAAAACAGCAATGCTTAAAATTTTTAAAATAACTGCCATCCTTGAAGGAATTTCGTATTTAGTTTTATTTTCGAATATGCTTTTTATCAAGCCAAATAATTTTGAATTGTATCACACATTATTATATCCTATCGGAATGAGTCATGGGATTTTATTTATTGGCTATATTATTTTAGCTTTTTTATTAAAAACGTCTCAAAAATGGAGTTTAAAAGATTTCGGAATCATCCTGCTTGCTTCTTTAATTCCTTTTGGAACTTTTTATGTAGAAAAAAAATATTGCTAAATCAATATACTGTTGTGAAAATAATTACCGCAAATTCATAGATTATAAAATTTAAAATCTGTGAATCTGCGGTTTTATATTTTACAGACGGTCTTTTACAAACTCAATTGTTGTTTTTCCATGTGCTTTTGGTTTTCCATCTTCTCCTAAATTCACCATTACCGTTTGATCTATGGTAATAATGGTTTCGCGGGTCATCATATTGCGAACTTCACATTCTAAAGTGATCGAAGTAGTTCCAAAACGAACCACATCAATTCCTATTTCAATTATATCTCCTTGTTTTGCTGAACTTTTAAAATTAATTTCAGACATATATTTAGTTACGACTTTTGAATTTTCGAATTGAATAATCGTATATAAAGCCAGTTCTTCGTCTATCCATGCCAATAGTTTTCCGCCAAATAAAGTTCCGTTAGGATTAAGGTCTTCGGGTTTTACCCACTTTCTAGTATGAAATCTCATAATTTTAATTATTTATGCTAAAATAAGACTTCCTTGATGATTTTTTTCCTATTTTTAAGAAAAAAAGATGAGCCAGAGAGATAGTTTTTTAAGTGAATTCCGAGGTGCTCCTATTGGTAGTGTTAGCACCCAATCTTCAGCCGATGAAATTTTTCAAAATGAAGTTTTGAGACCCATTTTAAAACTACAGAATGATTTATTCATTGCTTCTTTCCATAATTATATCAGCAAATACAAACGGGATTTTTATTCGCTCAGTGTAGAAAAAAAACTAACTATTATTGAAAATGCGATTCAAAAAGACATCAAATTTAGAAACGCCTTAAAAGGAATGGTTATCGCCTTATTTACCGTTGACGAATATAATTTGTATATAAAAAATTCATCCAGTTTGAACAAGCGAATGATGAATATGCTCATTGAAAGACTCAAAAATCAAATTCAATTATTCGAAAATAATCTCGTCGAATAACCCATTGTTTTTTAATTACAATTAAAGCTCTTTAAAATTATTATTTTTAGAAGAGTCAGTCTTTCATGCTCTATTATTTTTTATTGATTTTGTTACAGTTAAGTTTCCCCAAATCTTATTTTATGTTAACAAATTGGTTTTAGATTTCATTTTTGAAGTTCAAAAAAATAAATTAAACTCGGCAACAGCAAACGGAGTATTATTTTTTTGTTAAAAGTAAAATACTACTTTCTATTTATGAATTTAGTATCATTAATTTCAGTATACTTGTTAAAACCAAAGTTTATGAAAGAGAACTATTTAAAGTGGTATTCTCCAAATTTGAATAGAGATATTGAAATGCTTGTATTTGGACATTCTGGTTATCCTGTAATTTTATTTCCCACTTCGATGGGAAGTTTTCATGAGAATAAAGATATGGGGTTAATCGAATCAGCAAGATGGTATCTCGAACAAGGATTAATACAAATTTATTGCCCGGACAGTATTGATAAAGATAGTTTTTACAACAAACAAATTCATCCTGTGCATCGCATAGAAAATCACGATTGGTATGATAAAATGATTTGTCATGAAATAGTCGAAAAAGTGAGACAAAATACGCCTTCAGGAAAAGTGGTTATGGCGGGTTGTAGTTTTGGCGGATTTCATGCGGCTAATTTTGCCTTTAGACATCCGGGTTATGTGAGTCATTTATTTAGTATGAGCGGGATTTTTAACATCAAGAATTATTTAGACGGTTTCCATAACGACACCGTTTTTTATCACACACCAGACGATTATTTACAGGGTCTCAACGATCATGAATTATGGAATATGGATATTGCGCTGGGAACTTCAAACTGGGACATTTGTTTTGATGCCAATTTAAAAATGAGCAAATTATTAGCTCATAAAAACATGGATCATTGGCTGGATATTAGACAAGACAAACAACACGATTGGCCGCTTTGGAAAGAAATGTTTCCGCATTATTTGTCTCGAATAAAATTTAATTAAACAGGCTTTCAGGATTATTATAAAATAGTATAAGAAAAAATAAATATGAAAAAGATTGGAATTTTATTTGGAATGGAAGATACCTATCCGCAAGCTTTTATTGATCGGGTGAATTCTAAAAACGAAAAAGGAATTATTGCCGAAGCAGTTTCAATTGATAAAGTAATTCAAAATAAAGCCAGCGAATATGCTGTAATTATTGATCGAATTTCACAGGATGTTCCTTTTTACCGCGCCTTTCTTAAAAATGCAGCTTTAACAGGAACTAACGTTATCAATAACCCATTTTGGTGGAGCGCTGATGATAAATTTTTCAATAATGCCTTAGCGGATACACTAGGCGTTCCATTACCGAATACAGTGATTCTTCCGTCGGCAGAACATCCTACGGATACGACTGCTAATTCGTTTAGAAACCTGAAATTTCCGTTGGACTGGGAAGGTATTTTCGAATATGTAAAATTTCCAGCTTACATGAAACCTTATGCTGGTGGCGGATGGAAACACGTATACCGACTGGAAAACAAAGAAGAATTTTGGCAAAAGCACCGTGAAACAGGACAATTAGTAATGTTGTTGCAGGAAGAAATTGTTTTTACCGAATATTTCCGCGTGTATTGTTTGGGTTGCAAAGCAGTTAAAATTATGCAATACGAACCTAGAAACCAACCTCATTTACGCTATGTTCTTGACGGTCCACCCGTGGATAAAAAATTATTAGCAACAATAAAAGATTATACTATTAGACTTTGTAAAGGTTTGGGATACGATTTTAATACAGTGGAATTTGCTGTTCGTGATGGCATTCCTTATGCTATTGATTTTGGAAATCCTGCTCCCGATGCTGATGTTAATTCAGTTGGAGCAGAAAACTTTGAATGGGTTGTAGAAGAATCGGCAAAAATGGCAATAGCAGCAGCAAAAAAGCAAAAACCAGGAAAAATCAACCTGACCTGGGGGACCTTTATGCAAGAGGCTGTAGGATAAAATAACAATCGGAAGAATTTAAATGAAAAAATTGCCTGTTTTTACGCTAGGTATTGAAGAAGAATACCAAATTATAGATCCCGAAACCAGAGATCTACGCTCCCATTTGTCTAAAATTGTAGACGGAGCTAAAATATTATTGAATGAACAAGTAAAAGCCGAAATGCACCAATCGGTTGTGGAAGTAGGAACTAATATTTGTAAAAATGTCAAAGAAGCCGAATGTGAAATTAAATTTTTAAGAACTAAAATTGTCGAACTGGCCGACAAACAAGATCTTATTGTAGGCGGTGCGGGAACGCATCCGTTTTCAAAATGGCAGGATCAGGCCATAACTGATGATCCGCGTTATCATAATATTATCAACGAATTGCAGGATGCAGCACGTTCTAATCTAATCTTTGGAATGCACTGTCATGTGGGAATTGAAAATCGGGAAATTGGTTTAAAATTAATCAATCAGGCTTGTTATTTCTTGCCGCATATTTTTGCTTTGTCTACCAATTCTCCTTTTTGGGAAGGAAGACAAACGGGCTATAAATCCTTTAGAACAAAAGTTTTTGATAAGTTTCCAAGAACAGGACTGCCTGAATATTTTGATTCGGTTGCTTCTTATGATAAGTTTTTAGAAACCTTGGTAAAAACCAATTGTATTGATAATCCAAAGAAAATTTGGTGGGATTTACGCCTGCACCCCTTCTATGATACAATCGAATTCCGAATTTGCGATATGGCACTAACGGTTGAAGAAACCATGTGTGTTGTGTCTATAATTCAGGCAATTGTTGCCAAATTATATCGTTTGAACACACAAAATTTAAAATTCAATACGTATCGTATTGCGTTGATCAAAGAAAACAAATTCAGAGCGGCACGCTATGGAATTGAAGGAAATATGATTGACTTTGGACTTCAAAAAGAAGTAGAAACCAGAATGCTAATTTTAGAATTATTAGATTTTATTGATGATGTTGTAGACGAATTAGGCAGCCGAGAGCACATCAATTATGCACATGAAATTCTAAGAAACGGAACAGGGGCAGATAAACAATTAAAGGTTTTTGAACAGACACAAGATCTAACTAAAGTAGTTGATTTTATAACATCAGAATTTACTAAAGGGCTATAAATTATTAGCTTATCTTTGTATTTATACTAAAAGGATGGACAAATGAGAAAGAAAAGCATAACAATAGCAATATTGGATATGTACAATGGCGAACCCAATCAAGGAATGCGTTGTATTATTGATATTGTAAATCGATTTACACCTTTTGTGTCTTTTAAATTATTTGACGTTAGAGGAAAATGTGAATTGCCTGAACTGGATCAATTTGACATTTATATTTCTACCGGAGGTCCTGGAAATCCAATGGAAGGCGACAGTGAATGGGACATTAAATACTATGCTTTTATTGACGCTATTGTAAAATGGAACAATGAAAACCCAATAAAAAAACACGTTCTATTTATTTGTCATTCCTTTCAAATGGCTTGCAAACATTTTGGTTTAGCCGAAATCACAAAGCGAAATGACACTTCTTTTGGTGTAATGAGCATCAACAAAACTAAAGATGGTCTTAGTGATTTACTGTTCGAAGGGCTTGCTGATCCATTTTATGCTATTGATTCCAGAGATTATCAGGTAGTTCAGCCTAAATTGAGTGTTTTTGCTAAAAAAGGAGCTAAAATTCTTTCTCTAGAAAAAATACGCGATCATGTACAATACGAGAGAGCTATCATGGCAGTGCGTTTTACCGACCATTTAGTGGGAACGCAATTTCATCCTGAAGCTGATCCCATTAGTTTTCTTTCTCATTTAAGAAATAAGGAAGTAAAAGATAAAATCAGAAAAATGAAAGGTAAAAGAAAGTTTAGAAATATGCTTGAAGACTTAGTAGACGATGATAAAATTTACAGAACTAATGAGACTTTGATTCCTAATTTCCTTCGTTCTGCCATTACCGACCTGATGAAAACTAAAAAAATCATGTCCAATTAATCAATTATTCTTTTCAATAATAATATTGGATCACAGACCAAGGAAATTGTAGAAATTATCAGCAATTTCGATTTAATGAAATTAAAAATTTCCTTTTATTTATTGGATAAATAGAAGCTGTGTTCCCATTTTTTAATAATTAAATCTATATGATTTCAAGATATCGAAAATTATTTAACGAGCAATTTACCGAAGAAAAATACCAGGCTTTAAAAGAAGACATTGCTGCCGATTTTGATTATGATCCCACATTTCGATTAGGCGAAACTCCTTTTTTTATTTCGAATGAATTAAAAGCACAACTAATTGAAGGCTGTAATGATGTTATAGCTTTAATTCAACAAAATAACTTTAAAGAACTTACAAATAAAGCATTAGAATTAAATAATAAAGTTCCAAACGAAGACGAACATTCTACTTTTATAGCTATTGATTTTGGAATTTGCGAAGAAGATGGAGTCATTATTCCTAAGCTAATTGAGGTACAGGGTTTTCCTTCTTTGTTTAATTACCAAATTAATCTTTTCGAAAAATTAAAAAAACAATATCCTTTTCTGGATGAATTAACGCCTTTTTTAAAAGATATAACTACTGAAGAATATCTTAAAACTTTAGAAGTAGTTTTTCTTAACAACCATCCTAAAGAGAATGTGGTATTGTTAGAAATTGAACCTGAAAAACAAAACACAAAAATTGATTTTTATTACTGTAAAAGAGATCTTGGATTAGCCATTGTTTGCGTTACCGACGTAATAAAAAAAGGAGATCAATTGTTTTATAAAAACGAAAAAGGTGAAGAAATTCAAATAAAACGCATTTATAACAGAGTAATTTTTGACGAACTCAATTCACGTACTGATTTGAAATTGAATTTTAGCTTCTCAGACGAATTAGATGTTGAATGGGCAGGTCATCCCAATTGGTTTTTTAGAATCAGTAAGTTTATTTTGCCTTTGCTTAAAGGAAAATATTTTATTGAAACTACGCTGTTAAGTGATTTAAAAGAAATTCCGGAAGACTTAGAAAATTATGTTTTAAAACCATTGTTTTCTTTCTCGGGTTCAGGTGTGATTTTTCATGTAAAACGAGAAGATATTGAAGCTGTTGTGGATAAAGAGCTTTATATTCTTCAGAAAAAAGTCAACTATTTACCTATTGTTCAATCGCCAGATGGAAAGGTAAAAGCCGAAATCAGAATGCTTTGTACCTGGAAAAAAGAAGATAAGTCTCCTACTCTATTATGCAATTTAGTGCGCTTGAGCCGTGGAGAAATGATTGGTGTAAAATACAATCAGGATAAAGACTGGGTTGGCGGAACTATTGGGTTATTCGAAAGATAATCTTAAAAAAATCTCCTAATACATCAACTATTTTACTGAATAAATTTTATCGTTATGCCTAAAGAAGAAATTATCCTATCTAGAAAAGGAAATATCAATCATTCTGTTTGCCGATGGTGCTTTGATTCCATTGAACTGGAAACTCTTTGTATTGAAGCAAAAAAAATAGGAATTACTGGAATTGATTTAATTGGTCCTGATGGCTGGCCAATATTAAAAAAGCACGGACTTGATTCTACGATGTGCAATGGTGCAGAGATTAATTTAGAAGATGGCTTTAACGATGAGAAATTTCACGAAACGCTGATTGAAAATTACAGTAAAATGATTCCTCTAGTAGCTGAAGCTGGTTATAAAAATTTAATTTGTTTTAGTGGTAACAAAAGAGAAAAAACAGACGAAGAAGGCTGGAACAATTGTGTAAAAGGACTCAAAGCTTTAATTCCATTAGCCGAAAAACACAATGTAATATTGGTAATGGAATTGCTTAACAGTAAAATTGATCATAATGATTATCAATGCGATACTACAAAATGGGGGGTTGAATTAGCAAAACGTTTAGATTCTGAAAATTTCAAATTATTATATGATATCTACCACATGCAAATTAGTGAAGGTGATATAATTAGAAACATAAAAGAAAATCATCAATATATTGCACATTATCATACTGCAGGAGTTCCTGGCCGGAATGAAATTGATGAAACACAAGAATTAAATTACCCTGCAATAATGAGAGCCATTGCCGAAACTGGTTTTAAGGGGTATGTTGCACAGGAATTTATTGCCAAAAACAACGATAGTTTGATCTCTTTAAAAAAGGCCATTGAAATTTGCGATATTTAGAATATTCTATTTTTTCCAGAATTTTTTATATAAAGCAGGACAAACTTTTTCCATTGTTTTAGGTTCGTCTACATTCCAGTTAAAGTCTAGTATAGGGTAATTTTCGTCGGTAGTTTTAAAATTTTCGTGATCAATGTAATTTTCGGCATCTTTGTGTGTGGCATTTTTAAAGGCATTCATTCCAACATACCAAAAACCTTCAAAATCATACACCTGCGGTTCGTTTCCAACTAAATTCACTAGATAATCAGGATTTTCTTTGGCTTTATAATAAGCGTCTTTTCCTCTTGAAATCAACCAGCATCTGAAATAATCAAAACTATCATCTGCAGCTCCGTTGCTAATAATATAATTGGCGCACCATAAATTTGAAGTATACGAATCAAATAAAAGTTTGTCAGTTCTTAAACGAAAACCCAGCATTTCTTTAGGCGAAAGCTTCTCGATTTCAGCAACAAGAAAAATTTCCTGATCTTCCTGATCTGTAGTTTCTTTAATTGATTTTTCTACAATTGCCCAATAATTTTCTTCATCTAACATTTCGCTTGACGCCTTAAAATCTATGGAATCCAAATTTATTCTGGGAGCAACTTCAGTAGAATCAGTACTTGCACTGGCAACTAATTCGGTAGAATTGATTATACTATTTTGGCTGTAGCCAATTGTAGAAAGAACCAAAAAGAACGATAGAAAAAAGTAGTGATGTCTCATGTTAATAGAATATTCGATTAGACAGTGTTGAATTACTGTATAAAATTAGTCTATTTTATTTTCTAAAAAGAGCTGCTGTCAAATAAAAATTGACATCAACCATTAATTTAACGTTCTCCCCAACGTTAGCCTCTGTTTTCCAATCTGTTTCTGGTTTTAACCATTTTTCAACTCCATTAAGGTTAATTTTAACAGGAATATTAAATCCCGAAACACAATTTGCCCAATGATACACCAGATTATTATTCTCAAAATAGTATTCTAATTTTGGGATTCTGGTATCTCTTAAATACTGATTAAAAAACGGATTCAAATCCATTCCCGCCTTTTCACTCAGGTAATCTTCAATTTGTTTTGTAGTTACTGTTTGATGGTAAAAAGTAGCATTTAAACCTCTAAAAATACTTCTCCATTTTTTGTCGTCATTTACAATTTGGCGTAAAGTATGCAGCATATTTCCTCCTTTAGAATACATATCGCCCGAACCTTTGTCGTTTACCTCATACTTCCCAATAATTGGAAAATCATTTTCAATACCGCTTCTGGTTCCTATAACATATTCTGCTCCCGCCTTTTTACCATAATAATATTCCACAAAAAGACATTCGGAATAGTTAGTAAAACTCTCATGAATCCACATATCAGCAATATCCTTGTACGTTATATTGTTAGCAAACCATTCATGCCCCGATTCGTGAACAATAATAAAATCAAATTTTAATCCCCAGCCAGTTCCGCTCAAATCATTGCCCAAATAACCATTTTGAAATCCATTTCCATAAGTCACCGAACTTTGATGCTCCATACCCAAATAAGGTACTTCAACCAGTTTGTAACCATCTTTGTAAAAAGGATAAGGTCCAAACCAGTATTCGAAAGCTTTAAGCATTCTAGGGACTTCTTTAAATTGTTTTTTGGCTTTTGCCAAATTGTCTCTCAAAACATAATAACTGCAATTTAAAATTCCTTTTTCGCCTTTGTATTTTTCTGAAAAAGAAACATAATCGCCAATATTGATATTTACGCCGTAATTATTTATTGGATTCGAAACATACCAATTATAAGTTTTAGTTCCATCTTTATGTTTTTTGACACTGAGTAAACGACCATTTGAAACATCCATCAAGTCATCTGGAACAGTCACACTAATGTACATGTCTTCCACTTCATCATACATATGATCTTTATTTGGCCACCAAACACTAGCGCCTAATCCTTGACAAGAAGATGCAATAAAAGGTTTTCCATTGCTGTCTTTTTTCCAGCTAATTCCTCCATCCCAGGGCGGGTTGACAGCCACTTTAGGTTTACCACCATAAAAAACGGTAAGTTCTTTTATTGCTCCTGTTTTTTGAGGAGATTTTAAATTTACAAAATAGACATTTCCTTCTCTATTGTATTTTAATTCAATCCCGTCCTGAATAATTTTGCTAATTGCTAAAGAATTTTGTAGATCAATTTGCATTACATCATATTCTTGTAATACTTTATATTTAATCACATTAAACCCTGTAATTGTGCTATCTAAAGGATTTACTTTTATATCTAATCGATATTGTTTTAAATCCCACCAGGATCTTTCTTTGGTAATACTTCCGCGCAAACTATCTTGTCTGGTAAACAAAACTTCTTTATTATTTAAAAGGGATTGTGCGTTTATTGGGTTAAAAACACAGCATATTATAAGAATGAAAAAACGAAGCATCTTTATAAATTTAAAAATCTTTTTTAATAAAATTGTAATTGAATTAATTCAGTAATTAGTGCAAATTAGTCACTTTGTTCTGTTTGATCACCACAGTATAATCAGCAATTAAACGATCGGCGTAATCATTTAGTAATTCCAGAATCCTTTCGCTTTTTTCTGATTTCACAATCAATCCCGCATGATAATCTAACGGAACTCTAAAACAAACTTCGGGATCTGAAAAAGAAGATAAATCAGGATGCTGATATTTTGATAATGTCAAAACAATACCCGCATATTCGTTTTTTACTTTTGGCAACTGATATGTTGTTCCTTTAACCAAAGCATCTTCAATAGTTGCCCATTCTTTCCAAAGATTGATGTTAGATGCTGCTTCTACCATTTCAGCAATATGAGCTCCGCCTACGCGCGAAGAAGTTTCCAGAAAATAGAGTTGTCCATTTTCTTTAGACTTTATAAACTCAGTATGAGCCACTCCATTTTTTAAACCAAAGCCTTTTAGAACCGCTTCATTTACTTTTTTGATTTCAATATCGTCTTCAGAATCATAAGGAATATTTGAAGTTCTAAAAACACCACCACCTTGAGTGATTTCCATTGGAGTAGCTGAATATTTTGAATTCAAACTAAACAAGATTTTACGATCTAAAATCAAACTATCACAATGATACACATCGCCTGGTTTAAATTGTTCCAATAAATATTTGAATCGGTTATTGCCCATTTCGTTGATATGAATCCACAAAGTTTCTTTGTCAAAAACTTTAATAATTCCAGAAGAAGAAGCTTCAGAACGCGGTTTTAAAACCCAGGGAGGCGAAACCATATCGGCAAAAGTATTAATATCATGATCATTGAACAAAGAACAAAAAGCTGGAATAGGAATTCCGCAACTTTTAGCTCTCATTCGCATGGCTAGTTTATCTCTAAAATAACGTCCGGTAGTTTGTCCCATACCGTCAATACGAAGATTTTCTCTTAGATAAGTTGCTTTTTCAACATCAAAATCGTCCAGAGCTACAATTGCATCAACCGTATTGGATTTCATTAAATTCCCGACACCTAACAGCAAATGCTCTAAATTCCATTCGGTATCTTGTCCCTGCATATAGAAAATTTCGTCTATATATTCGTGAGGCCAAGGTTTTTCTCTTAGTTTCTCACTAGTGACAAGATATACCTTGTTTCCTAATTTTTTTAACTGAATTAAAAAATCAGTTCCTTTAAAATAATTGGATATACAAACGAAGCTTTTAGCACTTTCCATAAATTCATAAATTTTCTATGAATTTAGTTAATAAATGTACACCATAAGCAGTTGCATGTTTACTTTTTGCAAATTCATCATCTCCAAAAGCAACACCAGCAATATCAAGATGTATCCAGGCTTCATGTTCATTAGTAAAAAACTCTAAAAACTTAGCTGCACTAATGGCTCCTGCTACTGGTTTTCCGCTGAAATTCTTGACATCGGCAATATCGCTTTCAATATCTTTTTTATACGAATCCCACAATGGCAATGGCCATAATCGTTCTCCAATTGCATCTCCTGTTGTCTGAATTTTTTTAGAAATAGATTCGTTATTGGTAAACAAAGCTCCACATTCGTAACCAAAAGTTCCCACACTACTTCCGGTAAGCGTAGCAATATCTACAATATATTCTGGATTGTAATTTTTAATTAAATACGATAATCCATCAGCTAAAACCAAACGTCCTTCGGCATCAGTATCAATAATTTCAATCGAATTTCCGCTATAACTGTAAATGACATCACTTGGTAAAAAAGACTTGCTATCGACTGAGTTTTCAGCACAAGGAACAATTGCAGTTACTTTTATGGGTAATTGTAAATCAGCAATTAATTGTATTGCTCCAAAAACAGCAGCGCCTCCAGCCATATCGCATTTCATGTGAACCATTCCAGCCGTTTTGATATTCAATCCACCAGTATCAAATGTAATTCCTTTTCCAACTAAACCAACGTGCTTTAAATTAGGAATTGTTTCTTTAGGACTGTAATTCATAATAACAAACTGAGCTTCATTATCACTGCCTTTGCCAACAGCAACAAAAGCGCCTAAATTTTCTTTTTTTGCAGCTTCTAATCCTAAAACTTTTACTTCAAAACCATATTGATTTCCTTTTTCCTGAGCCCAGTTCGCTAAATATTTTGGAGTTACTACATTTGGTGGTAAATCAACTAGTGTGAAGGTTTCGAGTTGTGCTTTTGCAATTTTTATAGCTTTAGTGATGGATTGTGAAAAATCTTTATCCGATAAAATTTGAAGTTCAAATTCAGGATTTAAAAACGGATGCGTTTCTTGTTTTTTATAATGTCCCAAATTATAAGTTCCTAAATATAATCCGGAAATACTAGCTTCTACTTGTTCTTGAGTAAAAACATCTGGTAAAAACAAAGACACTTTTTGTCCAAACGTGTCTTTTTCTTTAATAGCTATTCTTCTAAATATTGTTTTTAATGATTTGTAGTCAATTGATTTTCCTAAACCAATAAAAACATAGGTTGTATTCTCTTTTTCGACTAAATAATGGGTGTCTTTTTTTCCATAAAAAACCTTCGAAACAACTGCTAATCCATTAAATTGAATCGGAATTAAATTCTTAGCAGTGGTTTCAAAAACGGGAATTAAAACCGTTCCTGAAAAATTATCTAAACTATCAATTGTTTTGGTTTTCATCTAATTATTGTCTTTAGTATTAAAAAAGAGCCATTCTATTGCTTTTGGAAATTCGTCACTCCAATAGGTTTCATTGTGTTTTCCTAATTTGTTAATGCTTAGATTAATTTTCATTTTATCAGCAACAAATTCACTTTGAAGTATTTTATTTTTAAAAGTTTCCACGTGTTCTATCATGGTTTCGCTTTCCTCTCCACCCGCATACAAATAGATTTTTGTTGCTTCAGAATTTTCATAGGTTTTCAACTCCATTTTAGGAACCACCCAAAGTGATGGCGAAAATATCATCAGTTTACCAAAAATATCCGGATGTCTTAAACCCGAAAAAATACTGATTAATCCGCCCATAGAGCTTCCGCCAATTCCAGTAAATTCTCTTTCTTTTTTAGTTCTAAAATTACTATCAACATAAGGTTTTAGCGTTTCAACTAAAAATTTAATGTATTTTTTTCCTTGTCCTTTTCCTAAAATTGTTTTCCCTACATTGTATTCTTTTAGTCGGTCTTCTTCGGCATGCTCTACAGCAATAACGATAATTTTCCCTACTTTATATTCGGACATTACGGCTAATTTTTTATCAATTTGCCAATTGCCATATCCTGAATTTTCATTGAATAAATTTTGCGCATCCTGCAAATACATTACCGGATAACTTTCTTTCGAATAATCGTAATCGTGTGGCAAAAGCGCCCAGACTTTGCGTGTAGTATTCAATTGCGGAATTTCAAATTCATCCGAAATCAATTGGATTTGAGGTAAAAAATTAGGTTTAAAAGGCAACCAGTTTCTTCTCCATCGAAAAACATGCTCTTTTTGAATTCCAGTATGTTGCTTTGTTGAACGATTTTCTGTTCGTTCCCCATTAGCATCAATTTCTACCGCACTCCAATCTCCTTTAGTAAATTTATACAACACTGTTTCAGGCAATACAAAATCATGTGCGAATTTAAAATGATACAATCCTGAACCTACTTTTTCCATTACAAAATTTTTGTCCTGGGTAAGCCAATCATTGAAGTTTCCCGAAATATAAACTGGACGGGAATCGTCTTCGTCTGTAGTCAATATGATATGTAATCCTGTTTCTATCTTAGTAGCGATTAAATCTTCTGAAAAATGAGTGTTGTCAAAAATCATAAGGGGATATTTCTAAAGATTAATTTATGGGGTAAATATAGCGGATTGCTTTTTTTAGAAAAAGAAAAAACGAGTCTAGAGGTGAATTTTATTCTCTAATAGACTCGTTTTTAAATAAATTAACACAAAATAAGGCTGCTATTTCTGACGGTCTTTTAAAACCGAAATTACATCGTCGAGTTTGTATCCTTTGGCTTGTAATAAAATCAAATAATGAAATAATAAATCGGCGCTTTCGCTTAGGAATAATTCATCATTTGCATCTTTCGCTTCAATTACTACTTCTACAGCTTCCTCACCTACTTTTTGAGCAATTTTATTGATTCCTTTTGCAAAAAGAGAAGCTACATAGCTTTGTTCTGAATCTGCATTTTCTCTTCGGCTTTGAATGGTGTCTTCTAAATGAGAAATAAACCCATAACTTGTTTCATTTGGTGTTTGCCAGCAAGTATCAGAACCCGTGTGACAAGTTGGTCCAACTGGTTCTGCCTGAATTAGCAAAGTATCCTCATCACAATCATTTTTAACATCAACCAAGTTTAAGAAATGACCACTTTCTTCCCCTTTTGTCCAAAGACGTTGCTTAGAACGGCTGTAAAAAGTTACTTTTCCTGTTTCTATTGTTTTTTGATACGCTTCAGCATTCATGTAGCCTAACATCAAAACATTTTTAGTTTCACTATCTTGAACAATGGCAGGAATTAATCCGTGTGCCAATCTTGAAAAATCTATTTCCATATTTTTATTTTTTAGTTGGAAGATGGGAGTTGGAAGATGGGAAAATGAATCCCGATTTTAACTTCAAACTTCCTACTTCACGCTTCTAACTTCGATATTATTCTTTTTTAATTCGTTTTTTAATGTTTTAATTTCAATTTCCTTGAAATGAAAAACACTGGCAGCTAATGCAGCATCTGCTTTTCCATCAATAAATGTGTCTGCAAAATGCTGAATATTTCCTGCTCCTCCCGAAGCAATAATTGGAATATTTACTAAAGTTGACAATTTTGCCAAAGCTTCATTAGCAAAACCATTTTTAGTTCCGTCGTGATTCATCGAGGTAAACAAAATTTCTCCTGCTCCTCTTTGCTCTACTTCTTGTGCCCAGTCGAATAATTTAATTTCTGTTGGTACTTTTCCACCTACCAAATGTACAATCCATTCTCCATCAATTTGCTTGGCATCAATAGCAACAACAATGCATTGGCTTCCAAATTTCTGTGCCAAATCATTAATCAACTGCGGATTTTTTACTGCTGATGAATTAATCGAAACTTTGTCGGCTCCATTTTGCAACAGCACTTCTACATCCGAAACTGCCGAAATTCCTCCACCTACCGTAAATGGAATATTAATAGTTGCAGCTACTTTTCGAACCAAATCAACCAAAGTTCGTCTTCTTTCCTCAGTTGCCGAAATATCTAAAAACACCAATTCATCCGCACCTTCATCCGAATAAATTTTAGCTAATTCCACTGGATCTCCTGCATCACGCAAATCTACGAAATTAACACCTTTTACGGTTCTTCCGTTTTTAATATCGAGACAAGGGATTATTCTTTTTGTTAACATTCTTTATAATTTGAAAATTTGAAAATTAATCAATTTGAAAATTCATTGTTCCATTTCCAAATTATCTAATTTTCAAATTATTTACTTAAAATATATTGTTCCAATTGTTTCAACGAAATTCTTCCTTCGTAAATTGCTTTTCCAATTATAGTTCCTTCGCAACCTATTTCAGCTAATTTAGGCAATTCGTCAAAAGTAGAAATTCCTCCTGAAGCAATTAATTTTATTCCGTTAGCTTCTTTTAGAATCTTAGCATACAAATCAAAACTTGGCCCTTCTAACATTCCGTCTTTTGCAATATCCGTACAAATTACGTATTGAATTCCTTTAGATTGATAATCCTGAATAAAAGGAACTAAATCTTCATTAGAATCTTCTAACCAGCCAGAAACAGCAACTTTTTCGTTATTGGCATCAGCCCCTAAAATAATTTTATCGGCTCCATATTCGGCAATCCATTTTTCAAAAATAGCACGATTTTTTACCGCAATACTTCCGCCTGTAATTTGGTTTGCACCACTTTCGAAAGCAATTTTTAAATCAGAATCGGCTTTTAATCCACCACCAAAATCAATCTTTAATTTAGTTTGTGAAGCAATTTGTTCCAAAATTTTATAATTGACAATCTTACTTGATTTGGCTCCGTCTAAATCCACCAAATGCAAATATTCGATTCCGTGTGCTTCAAATTCATTAGCAACTTCAAGCGGATTTTCGTTATATATAATTTTGGTATTGTAATCACCTTTCGACAAACGAACACATTTTCCGTCGATGATGTCTATAGCTGGTATTATTCTCATTTGTTTTTATTTAAAGATTGAAGAATTTAAAGATTAAAAGATTATGCTATCGGTGATGCCTAATTTTTAAATCTTTAAATCTTTTAATTTTTCAATTCAAGAAAATTCCCTAGAATTTTCTCTCCTACATCACCACTTTTTTCTGGGTGAAACTGTGTTCCAAAGAAATTATTGTTTTCTAATGCCGAAGCGTATTCTACTTCATAATTAGTCGTTGCAATAGCCTCTTCACAAAGTGGGGCATAAAAACTGTGTACCAAATACATGTATTCGTTTTCAGTAATTCCTTTAAAAAGTCCCGATTTCAAATTGTAAATCTGGTTCCAGCCCATTTGTGGTACTTTTACTTTTGGTGTAAATTTAATCACATCTACGTCAAAAATTCCCAAACCAGTCGTGTCGCCTTCTTGTGTGTGTTTGCACATCAATTGCATCCCCAGACAAATTCCCAAAACAGGTTGCGTAAGCGTTGGAATCAATGTATCTAATCCACTTTCTTTAAGCATTTTCATGGCATAACTCGCCTCTCCTACACCTGGAAAAATTACTTTATCCGCAGCTTTGATTTCTTCAGGATTATTGGTTAACACAGCAGAATATCCCAGCCTTTCTATAGCAAATAGAATACTTTGAATATTTCCTGCTCCGTAATTTATGATAACTATTTTCATTTCTTTTTGAGTTGGGAGTTAGAAGTTGGGAGTTGGAAGAAGCAAATTTTACTTCAAATTTCCAACTCCAAGCTTCCTTCTTTATAACATTCCTTTCGTTGAAGGTAAAATCATTTTTTCTGTATCGCGTTTTACAGCTACTTTTATTGCTTTCGCAAAAGCTTTAAAGATTGCTTCAATTTTGTGATGCTCATTATCTCCTTCGGCTTTGATGTTGATGTTGGCTTTCGCACCATCAGAAAATGATTTAAAAAAGTGGAAAAACATCTCTGTTGGCATTTTACCCACCATTTCACGTTTGAATTCGGTTTCCCAAATCAACCAGTTTCTTCCACCAAAATCGATAGCCACTTGCGCTAAACAATCGTCCATTGGCAAACAAAAACCGTAACGCTCAATTCCTAATTTATTCCCTAAAGCTTTTGCATAAACTTCACCTAAAGCAATCGCTGTATCTTCAATCGTGTGGTGTTCATCCACTTCCAGATCTCCTTTTACTTTGATATCCAGGTCCATTTGTCCGTGACGCGAAATTTGGTCTAACATATGGTCGAAAAATGCAATTCCGGTATCAATGTTACTTTTCCCAGTTCCATCCAGATTCAACTTGATGTAAATATCGGTTTCATGAGTTTTTCTGGTAATCGAAGCGGTACGTGCTTCTAATTTCAAGAACTCATATATTTGTTTCCAATCAGTAGATTGTAACGCAATAACAGCATCTAATTCTTCTCTTTTAGCACTGATTTCAGTACTTCCAGCTCCATCAGTAGTGTTTAAAAAAATAGCTTTTGCTCCAAGATTTTTAGCCAATTCAATATCGGTAAGTCGGTCACCTAATACAAAAGAATTTGCCAAATCATAGTTTGGATTATCAATATACTTAGTCAACATTCCAGTGCGAGGTTTGCGTGTTGGTGCATTGTCTTCTGGGAAAGAACGATCGATAAAAATATCATCAAAAAGCACTCCTTCGTTTTGAAACGCTTTCAGAATAAAATCCTGTGTTGGCCAAAAAGTATCTTCCGGAAAACTAGCTGTTCCCAAACCATCCTGATTGGTTACCATTGCTAATTCATAATCCAATTCGTTAGCAATTTTAGCCAAATATTGAAATGCTTTTGGATAAAACTCTAATTTTTCCAAACTATCTAATTGGTATCCTTCTGGTTCTAAAACAATCGTTCCATCACGATCTATAAAAAGTACTTTTTTCATTTTATATTTTAATTTTGCCACAGATTAAAAAGACTCCAAAGGTTGTTAGAATCTATTTAAAACTGGATTTTTTATTTCAATTCTGTTAAAGCCACCATCAACTTCTTATTTTCCTCTTCCGTTCCAATAGTCAAACGTAAAGTATTTTCGCAAAGTGGTTGTGTAGTTCTATTACGAATTACAATTCCTTTTGCAATTAACTCGTCGTAACGTTTGTTGGCATCATCCACTTTTATTAAAATGAAATTAGCCTCTGTTGGATAAATTTTCTCTACAAAAGACACTTGATCTAAAACTTTTAATAAAGCTTCTCTTTGTGCTATAATTGAGATGATTTCGTTATCAATTTTTGATTGATCTTTTAATCTTTCTAATGCTCTTTGTTGTGTTAATTCGTTTACGTTATATGGTGGTTTGATTTTATTCAAAACCGCAATAACCTCAGGTGAACCATAACAAATTCCCAAACGAATTCCAGCTAAACCATATGCTTTTGACAAGGTTTGTGTAATAATCAAATTCGGATATTGATCTAATTTAGCTAACCAGCTTGCCTTATCTGAAAAGTCAATATAAGCTTCGTCAATAACCACAAAACCATTGAATTTTTCTAAAATTGTTGTTACACTTTCTTCGGTGAAAGAGTTTCCTGTTGGATTATTTGGTGAACACAAAAAGATAATTTTAGTGTTTGTTGTTACCGCTTCTAAAATAGCTTCTACTATTGGTTGGAAACTTTCTGAAAGTAAAATTTCTTTGTGTTCTACATTATTGATATTCGCCAAAACACCATACATTCCATAAGTAGGTGGTAATGAAATTACATTGTCTTCTTTTGGCTCACAAAAAGCTCTGAACAACAAATCCAATACTTCATCACTTCCGTTTCCTAGCAAAATTTGCTTTGGACTCAAACCTTTGTTTTTAGCTAAAATTACTTTTACGCTCGCTTGTTGTGGATCTGGATAACGATTTACTCCATTTTGATACGGATTCTCATTGGCATCCAAAAATACCATATTAGCAGTGTCAAAATCTTCAAATTCATCTCTCGCCGACGAATAAGGTTTCAACACCTTTACGTTATCACGAACTAAACTATTTATATCGAAATTTTTCATTTTTTTTATTTCAAAAAGAGTACAGAATAAAGAATATAGACTTGCTGAACAAAATCTCAATGAATATTCTTTCTTTTTTCTATTCTCTATGTTTTATTTTCTATTATCTTTTTTTATCTGGGCTAATCTCAAAGTAACTGCATTTTTATGTGCTTGCAATCCTTCGGCTTCTGCCATGATTTCAATGGCTTTTCCAATATTCTGAATTCCAGTTGAAGATATTTTTTGAAAAGTCATTGACTTCATAAAACTATCCAGGTTTACACCGCTATAATTCTTAGCATAACCATTTGTCGGCAAAGTGTGATTGGTTCCAGAAGCATAATCTCCAGCACTTTCCGGCGTATAATTGCCGATAAAAACCGAACCTGCATTTTGAATTCCATCAACATAAAAATCATTATCAGCAGTACAAACAATAAAATGTTCTGGACCGTATTCGTTGATTAAATCCAATGCAACAGCATCATTTTCTACAAAAATCAATTTCGAATTAGCAATTGCTTTTTCAGCTATAGCTTTACGAGGCAAAACATCTAATTGCAATTGAATTTCGTTTTCAACAGCATTCATCATCGTTTTAGAAGTTGAAACTAAAATCACCTGACTGTCGGTTCCGTGTTCTGCTTGTGACAATAAATCGGAAGCTACAAAAGCCGGAAAAGCCGTGTCATCAGCTACCACCAATAATTCAGATGGTCCGGCAGGCATATCGATTGCCACACCGAATTGCGTTGCTAATTGTTTTGCCACCGTTACATATTGGTTTCCAGGTCCGAAAATTTTATATACTTTTGGAATTGCTTGCGTTCCAAAAGTCATTCCAGCAATCGCCTGGATTCCTCCTACTTTGATTATTTTGGTTACACCACATAAATTAGCAGCATACAAAATAGCAGGATTAATATTTCCATTTTTGTCTGGAGGAGAACACAAAACAATTTCACTACAACCTGCAATTTTAGCAGGAACAGCTAACATTAATACTGTCGAAAACAAAGGTGCTGTTCCACCAGGAATATATAAACCTACTTTTTGAATCGGTCTTTTTTCCTGCCAACATTGCACTCCGGGAGCAGTTTCTACAGAAACACGATTTGTTTTTTGTGCTTGATGAAACTTTTCTACATTGGCTTTTGCCAAAGCAATGGCTTCTTTCAAATCATTTGGTAAACTCGCAACAGCAGCATCGATTTGAGCAGCTGTTATTTCAATGTTTTCAAAACTTACGCCATCAAACTGAGTCGTATATTTGGCTACAGCCGCATCTCCGTCTTTTTGAACAGCAGCAAAAATTTCTTTTACTGTTTGTTCAATATCGTTTACCGTTTTAGTTGGCCTTTCTAAAATAGAATTCCAGGTATCGGGTGTTGGATTATATATTTTGTTCATTACTTGAATATTTAACCGCAAAGTTCACAAAGGATTTTCGCAAAGTTTGCAATAATATTAATTAATAAAATTCGAAAAAACTTATAATTAATACTTAATAATTTATAATTCTAAAGTACCATTTTCTCAATTGGGCAAACCAAAATTCCTTCAGCTCCTGCTGCTTTCAATTGGTCAATAACTTCCCAAAAAGTATCTTTGTCAATCACAGTGTGCACACTACTCCAACCTTCTTGTGCTAATGGCATAACCGTAGCACTTTTTAATACTGGAAGAATACTACTTACCGCTTCGATTTTTTCGTTAGGAACGTTCATCAAAATATATTTTGATTTACGGGCTCTTAAAACCGATTCGATTCTGAATTTTAATGTATCAATGATTTTTTGAGATTCAGCAGAAACTTTTGGAGAAACCGCTAAAACTGCTTCACTTTTAAAAATTACTTCTACCTCTTTCAAATTGTTTTTAAACAAAGTACTTCCGCTGGAAACAATATCCACAATAGCATCGGCTAGACCAATGTTTGGAGCGATTTCTACTGAACCAGAAATTTGGTGAATATCAACGGTTACTCCTTTTGAATTGCAATAATCAATCACTGTATTTGGATATGATGTAGCAACACGCAAACCATTCAAATCCTGAATAGAATTGTATTGAAAAGCTTTAGGTACAGCAATAGAAACTTTACATTTAGAAAAACCTAATTTTTGAATTACTTCAATATTTTTTCCTTTTTCAACCAATAAATTGTCTCCTACAATAGCAATATCCACCACTCCATCAATTAAATATTGAGGAATATCGGAGTTTCTTAAATACAAAACTTCCAATGGAAAATTAGATGCTTCAGCCTTTAACTGATCAATACCATTGTTGATAGAAATCCCCGCATCTTTAAGAATTTGGATACTTTCTTCGTTTAATCTGCCTGATTTTTGAATTGCAATTTTTAGCGTACTCATTGTTTTGTTTTTTTATGTTTTATTGAATGTGTTTGAGTACAAGGGACTTAACACACAATGAAAAACCCGTTTGATGTACTCAAACGGGTTTATTAATATGATGACTTACACGCATACCATTAACACATCGCTTGAGAGCAATAATGTGAATGATGATGATGCAATTGATTTGATAACATATATTGTAAAATTTAACAATCTTTTTATTCGATTGCAAATATACTTTTTTATTTAAATACGAAGCAATTTTTATTTTATTTTAAAACAAACAAATTGTTTAAAAAACAAAATTCTAATTTGATGCCGTTAGATTGTTATTATAATGTTTGGTAATCTATAAGTTATTGTTAATTGTGTTACTTTTTTTATAATTTTACACAAATTTTACAAAATATATTTATTTCAAAAAAACTAGCTTCATTTTATAGCCTTACTTTATTTCTAGGCTTTTAAAATTGATTAAAAGAATATTTTTACTATCCTTTCCTTTTTAATAATTATAAAGTCTAAAAATATTACTTAATTTTTTTACTATCAAAGGGATCTGAAAATCTTCTGATATGTTGAATAAAAAAAAATGATAAAAAAATTAAAATGTTAAACCAGATATAAATCAGTTGATAAGATTTAGTGTTTGGGAAAATATAGATTATTATTTAAAATTATATATGTTAAAGAATTATCGTCTTTCTTTTTGGTTGCGTCTTTGGATTTTTTGGATACTTTACTTTTTAATTCAACGAATTGTATTTTTTATTTACAATTATTCTGTTTACACACAGTATTCCGTTTCAGAACAATTAAAAGGTTTTTGGGAAGCAATTCCTTTAGATTTATCCGCCGCAGGATATTTAATTGCTATTCCAACTTTATTATTAGTTGGATATGTTTTTTCGGTAAAATTCATCAATAGATTCAATTATTTTTTAATTATCCTAATAGGATTGATTAGCATTACCGATACCTTACTTTATCATGAATGGGGATACAAACTAAATGCTTATGCACTTTCGTTTTTATTTTATCCTGTTCAAATGTTGGCATCTGTTACCACTTCACAAATAGTACTTTCTATTGTTTTAGAAGTTGGCTTGATTAGTTTAGGTTTTTTGATGTACAAATTTATTTCAAAAGTAGGAATCGCTAATCCAACTCAATTTGAAGAAATTGATTTCAGCAAAAAAAGAATCTATAAGGTAAGTTATGGAATAGTTTCTACTTTAATCCTGGCTTTTACATTTTTAGCGATACGTGGAGGTTTTGGAATCATACCTATCAATCAAAGTTCTTCTTATTATTCATTTCATGCTCCTTTAAATCATTTGGCTACTAATACTACTTGGAATTTATTGTTTAGTATTATTAAAAGTAACAAAGCTAATAAACAAGAAGGAGTTGCTTATTTTAATGAGAAAAAAGTACGAGAAAATTTAAAAGAAGTATATAGATCAAATCCTAAAGAACAACAAAAAATACTTAGTAATACTAGGCCCAATATTGTTTTAATAGTCCTGGAAAGTTATACTTCTGATGTTATTGAAACCTTGGGAGGAGAAAAAGGAGTAACACCTTATTTTTCGAAATTAACACAAGAAGGATTGTTGTTTGATAGTATTTATTCTACGGGCGACCGTACTGACAAAGGGATCGTAGGGATTTTAAGTGGCTATCCTGCTCAAAAATGTTCTTCAATTATTAAAGAACCTCAAAAATTCGAAAAACTCTCTACTCTGCCTGCTATTCTTAAGAAAAAAGGATATGCTACATCCGTTTATTATGGAGGAGAATCTGAATTTGCAAACTTTAGAGCTTATTGGGAATTTGCAGGATTTAATGAAATTATTGACGAAAAAGAATTTGAAGAAGAAGATAAAAACTCAAAATGGGGCGCACATGATCATGTTGTTTTTGAAAAAGTAATCCAAGATTTAAATTCTCAAAAAAGCCCATTTTTTACTACTGTACTAACATTAAGCTGTCATGAGCCTTTTGAAACACCTATCAAAACTCCTTTTGATGAAGCTGCAAATACAGAAATAGACGGGGATAAAAAACAAGCTAATTTGTTTCGAAAAGCAGCCTATTATACTGACTGGAGTATTAATAAATTTATGGAAGCGGCTAAAAAAAAATCCTGGTATGATCAAACCTTATTTATTTTTGTAGCTGATCACGGAAGCCGATTGCCAAAAATATATAAAGACACTCATCAAATCGAAAAGTATAGAATTCCTTTGCTTTTTTATGGAAATCCAATTTCAAAAGAGTTTTTAGCCACAAGAAATTCAAATATAGGTTCTCAAACCGATATTGTAACCACACTTTTAGGTCAATTAGGTATAGAAAATGCCCAATTTAAGTGGGGAAAAGATTTATTAAATCCGTCTTCAAAACAATTTGCTTTTTATTGTTATGATGAAGGAATGACCTGGATTACTCCAAATGGGGTAATACGCTATGTAACAACCACTGAAACTCCACAATTTTCAACTACCAATAAAAAAATCAAAAAAACACTATTAAAAGAATTGCCTTTTGCTAAAAGTTATTTACAAGCTCTTTTAGAAGATTATGCGAAAAAATAATTGAACTTTAGTTCAGATATAAAATAGCCATTAAGGATAAAGAAGCGATAAATCCCCACAACAAAATCCCTTGTATTAAAGGTTTTATGCCTACAGCCAGCAATACGGAGCTGCTTAATCCAGAACCAATAAAAAATAAAGTAACAGTTAGTCCTATTTTAGCAACTGATACGATATAAGGCGTTACAATAGCTACTTGAGGAACGTAAGTGTTCATAATCATAGCCAAAATAAAAAATCCTATAAAATATGGGATTTTTATTTTGCTGGTTTTATTCTTAAACAAAAAACTCGTTAACAAAACAATAGGAATAATCCATAAAGCCCGTGCCAGTTTTACTGTAGTTGCAATTTGCAAAGCCAGTGACCCATATTTATTAGCCGCTCCTACCACCGAACTCGTATCATGAATAGCTAACGCACACCACAATCCGAAATCTTCCTGAGACAATTTTAACCAATGTCCAATTGTTGGAAACAAAAACAAAGCAATCGAATTTAGAATAAAAATAACACCTAAAGCTACCGAAGTTTGTTTTTCATCCGATTTGATAACCGGTGTAATCGCTGCAATAGCACTTCCACCACAAATGGCAGTTCCGCACGAAATTAAATGTGACGTTTTTTTATCAGTCTTGAGCCATTTTCCTAAAAAAGTCCCTAGTAAAATAGTACTAAATAAGGTAACCACGGTTAATATAAAACCTTCTTTACTCGAAAGCAAAGCATTGGTAACATTCATTCCAAACCCCAAACCTACTACTGAAACCTGAAGTAAAATATGAATGATTTTATGGTTTAAATGCAACCAGGGATGTCCTGAAATATTAGCAACCAGCAATCCAAGCAATAATGCAATGGGCGGAGTTATTATTCCTGTCAGGCAAACAATAAGTAGAATAACAAAAATAATTTGCTGTACTCTGCTATGTTTTTCGAAATTAAAGATTCCGTTTTCATGGAAAATTTTTGATTGCTTATTCAAGAGAAATCTTTTGTATTAAAATTTAAAATTGGTTACAATAAACCATTGTATTTTCGAACAAACCATTCGATGGCAAAAAAACTACAAATTAAAACCAATAACCATTTCCAGTCAATCAATGGCGAACGGCTGATGTTGTTTTTTTCAATCGTTTTATAATTATCATCATTTAAAAGTGACTGAATTAATCCATCCATTTGATTCGGGAAATAAACTTTTCCTTGCGTTAATGTGGCTAATTGATTCAATCGTTCCAAGTCAGGATTTACAAATTGTTTTTCGATATCAAAATCTAAAATTTCAAAATGACTTGAATAAGTCGATTTGGAATTCAATTCTCTTACCGTAAAACTATAATTTCCAGCTGGCAAACCGTCCAAATTAACTTTGTAAGAATTATTGCCTTTCAGTAAATCGTAGGTTTTAGTTTTTTTAGTTTTCGAATTAACCAATGCAATGCTTAAATGTGCTTTTTCGTCAAACTCATAATTTTTATTAAAATATTGCGCTGTAATTTCGATGGCATCGCCCGAATTATAAAAACTTTCGTGATTGACAACCAAAGATTTCCTGGAATTATTACTGGCTAAAAACTGAACAATTTTATCAATAAAAATATCATATTTATCAAAAGACTCATTTTTAATATGACTTTCTAATCGCCATTTCCAACTGTTTTCTCCTAACAAAAAGGCTGAACGACTTCCTTGGTTTTCATTAAAAGCTAGCAAAGGTGCTTCGGTGTCAATATTTCTAATTTTTGAAGAAAGTAAAACACTCGTATTTCCATTGGTTTTAATTTTTCCATATGGATTTTGTAAAGGTGGAAAATTTTCGAAACCAATATTATCAAGAGCAAAAAGATTGAATTGCGAATTAAATCCAGCTAAATAATCTTCTTTTTGCGAAGTCATTTTAAATTCTAAATTGTTTTGTTGCTGGTTTAAAAATCCAAAATCAGTATGTGTTCCTGTAATAATAAATGTATTGATTCGAGCCAATTTATTCGATTCAAAAATAGATTTGAATTCTGATGTAGGCTGATATAAAATCAAAACATTATAATCATTTAATTGATTGATTTGTTTTGGATTAAAAACAGTTACTTTACGTTGTGCATTAGATTCAATTGCTCGCTTTAAAGCCGCTACATCAGGATGATTTATCGATGAAACTATAGCAACATTTGTTTTTTGATCAATGATTT
>Ga0247814_10000314_pt1 | contig 41202 bp, 47 predicted proteins | sample UWRJL179409R1_FD_179947 | JGI IMG/M metagenome (GOLD analysis project Ga0247814, IMG submission 179947) | Plant litter microbial communities from Arlington Agricultural Research Station in Wisconsin, United States - UWRJ-L179-409R-1 | ecosystem: Environmental > Terrestrial > Plant litter >... | reverse complement strand
ACACGTTATGCAACATTTTATGAAAACTGTACTCACGACAACATTCTTATTTATAACACAATTTTTTTACTGCCAGATTTTAGGCAAAGTCGTTGATGATAACGGAAAAACTCTTTCGCAAGTTTTAGTTACTGTAAAAGACAGCTTAATTGAAACTGGTATTGATGGTTCATTTAAGATAAGTCCAAACCTAACATCGGGAAAATTTGATTTATCATTTCAACATCCGAGACGTGGTGCCAAAATTTTAATCAAAGAATTTTCAATAAAAAATGTTCAAAAAATTGAATTTGAAATGCCGAGATTGTTGGAATATTTTGGAGAAGTAGTTGACAAAACACAGTTTGTATTTATACATTGTCTTTGCTACACCAATCAAAGTTATCCCTATTATAGAGATAAATTAGACAAAAATTTTATAGCAATCACAATTAACGATAATAAATATAAAATCACAAATTATACGTTTGACGAATCTAAAAATATGTTTATAATAAATTGGAATGAAATATAAAAACGTTGCATAACCGCCGCTTCACGCAATTGCTGGTTTTCGGTTAATTGAACGTTTTATTTTCATAACTTCGTTTACGGTTGCAGAAAGTACTCTGCTCCGATTGCTGCAACTGAAGCGAAGCGGCCACACGTTAGTAGATATTTTTAGAAAATCGCGGTATCATGAAATATTCCATTATAATAATTCTAGCTTTAACTTTCAGTTGCAATAAATCAGAAACCAAAGTTCTCAATAACTCGTATTCGCTCGATGTTATAAATGATTCTAAAAAGGAAATACTAATCGTACAGCAGAACAAAAAAGATCACTCCAAAAAAGACATTTTTTTAAATGAAGTAAGTGAGCAAAATCGAATCTGCAGCATTTTGCCAACTTACAAAAAAGAATACGTGACTACATATCCAGAGATTGAAAATGTTTACTTAGAAGCGAATAACATCCAAACGGAAAAGAAAGGATTTAGAATAATAATTCGGAATACCGATATTTGTCCCGATATTCAATACTTAGATTTATCCTACAAAGCGTCGTGGACTATTGAACGTTTTGGAATTATAAATACTTGCGAAGACAACAATGCGGAGAAATATATTTGTTCCGAGAATATAAATAAAAGTATCAAAAATCTCTTCGGTGAAAATTTAGAGATCAATACAAAAAAAATAAAACAGTTATATTTTAATGGAAAAAGTAATTGTAAATAGTAAAACATCTACTAACCGCCGCTAACCAAAATTGCCGAGTTTTAGGTAACGGGAAGTTGTGATTCCACGAAGAAATATTATCTTGGCAGAGAAAACTCAGCCCGCTTTCATTCGCAATTGTCGCGAAGCGGCCTAGCGTTGGCAGCAATTATATCAAAACTAGACGGAAATCATATTATAGATGATAACATTAAAAGATATTTTCATTACTTATTGGAATCAAATTACAATACTTTTATTTGGAGTTGGATTTCTAATAAAATGGATTTTAGACATACGCGCTAAAAAAAATGAAATTAATTATAATCTTTTTCAGCAGAAAAGATTAGATGCTGTAAATACGTTCTTTGCCAATTACTCAAAAACCGATCACTTATGGAAGAATTCTATGGTATGGGATATTTTAGAAAATAAAATTAATGCTACAGAAATTGATAACATACTTTCTCCAATATTAAGCGAAATACAACGAAACACCTTAGAATTGCAAATTTATTTTACTGAAAAAGAGCATAAAATATTTTCAAAAATTTCGGAAAACATTCATTCGATAAATGGAAAACTACAAGTTCTATATTTTTCAAACTTAAACACGAGCGAAAAATCAAAGGAATTTATTGTATTTCGAGAGGAAAAATCTATTGAAAATAATAAGCTATTTTGGGATCTTTCTCATTTATTAAAAAAAACATTCAAATAACTGCTGCCAACAGCCGTTTCGCCCAATCGCGGTTTTCAGGTTCCTTCATGATTTTCCTCACGAAAAATAATTATCTTGGCGGAAAGAACGCAGCTCGCTCTATTCCGCAACGAAGGCAAAGCTGCGAAACGTTGGGCAACATTTTGAAAAACACGATGAAAACGAGAAAACAGATTTTTATAGTTAGTTCAGTCTTTATAATTATGATTATTGTCACGTTTATACTTGGACAAGAGTATGAAACTTACCAGAGAAATAATGAATTTTCGATGAATGACACTGGAATACCAATTTATAATTTGAAAAGAGACGCTCTTGGCAAAGGTGATATTGGCGCTTATCAAAATTTGTCAACAGAATATTTGGATTATTCAACGGAGGAATTTTTGCCAATTGCGTTAGAAATGGCAAATCGACATAATTATCCTGTTGCGTATTTTGATGTTTATTTTACATTAACCCGTATTGAAAATTTGCATGAAGATTCGAATTCTATAGAAGATTGGGAAAATTGGAATCCAAAAATGAAACGATTAGCTTTTGAGTATTTACTTGCAGGAGCAGAATTAAAACATGAACAATCCATCGAAATTTTACAGGATTATTTTTTAAAAAATAAACGCTTAAGCAAAATTTTAAATTCACAATCCGATTTGATCAAGACATATTCGAAAACTTTGGAAAAGATAAAATCTAATAGATAAACGTCCCCCAACTGCCGCGAGTATCCTGCTCGTGCACACAATCTAATCCACACCGCATTATTGGATTTATAAGTTTACAGGCGTGAGCAAAATACTCCCGAAAGCGAATGCCATACAAGCTACTCCCAAGTCCCAACTCCCTATTGTAAAAACACAACTCGCTATTGCAAAAACACAACTCGCTATTGCAAAAACACAACTCCCTATTGCAAAAACACAACTCGCTATTGTAAAAACACAACTCGCTATTGCAAAAACACAACTCCCTATTGTAAAAACACAACTCGCTATTGCAAAAACACAACTCGTTATTGCAAAAACACAACTCGCTATTGCAAAAACACAACTCGCTATTGCAAAAACACAACTCGCTATTGCAAAAACACAACTCGCTATTGCAAAAACACAACTCCCTATTGCAAAAACACAACTCGCTATTGCAAAAACACAACTCGCTATTGCAAAAACACAACTCCCTATTGCAAAACGACAATTACACAACAAGTGTTCTAATCAGCGCATATTCAGCCGAATTTTTACCATATTGCGACAGGACATTGTATTTGAGCCGCTTGCACAGATCAGCCAAGAACGCATACTTGGCAACACGGTCGCCGTTCACCTGCTTAAAATTACTATACGTGCCCACCACAAGATTGTTCGCGGCAACCGCCGCCTCATACTGCGCATTGAGCGAAGCAATAGTGAGTCTCGGGTCCGAAGGGATATAATTCCCCTCCGCCTCAAAACGCGTCAGGTGCACCACCACGTCAGCAAAAAACTGGACAATCGAATTAAAGGACTGGTACGACCGGCTGATCGATTCATCATCCGGATTCTTTCCCGCTCTGCGGTTCGTACCCCTCGCTTTCTTCACTAGGCTATGGATAGCAGCTGATTCCTGCGACTTTTTCCCAAAAGTTGCCATCACATTGGCATTAATTACCACCAGTGCCTTATCAATAGACAACTCATCACTCTCATACAGCCCCATCCGCGCCGCAATCGCCAGCGAATGGTCCTGCTTCGTCGATGCAACCCCTCTGTTAAGCGCCTTGATTTCGTCAATAAGGCCGTCCAGTACCGCAATTTCCAGCTCAGGATGCGGGGCATGGTAATTAGTAAACGATTGCAGCGCAGTCAGCATTTTCTCCGCATTCCCAATGCGTGCCCCATACGATCTTTCCGGTGTCGAACCCATAAAATAGTTGTTTAAATGATTAATAAGCCATTAAATACAGCAAAATAACAATTTTTAAGCTACCACAAAATAAAAAGCGGAGCATAAAGCTATAACCGATTCCGCCAAATTCCCTTCTGTTAAATAAAATCCCCAATCTTAAACCTTACAAACCATATCACGCGAACATACCTCCGCAACGATCCTACGGATTGCAAATGCGCACTATCAGAACCGCGGAGTTTTCGGCAACACAAACACTTACTTTCCACAAATTAATCCTATCTTAGCAATGAACCCAACTCGCTTCCATCCGCGACTGTAGGTTACATCCAACCCATTTATCATCCATTTCAGCCTAACCAAACCAAAAACCAATGAAACAAATATTCATCAATTTGCCAGTTAAGAATTTAGAGCAATCAATGCGTTTCTACACGCAATTAGGATTTACAAATGATCCATTATTTACAGATGAGAATCAAAAATGCATGGTTTGGAGCGAGCAGATTTATGTAATGCTCCAGTCAAAAGATTTTTTTGGTTCCTGGATACAAAAACCCCTGTCAGACACAAAAAATAATACAGCGGCCACTTATACGCTTCCAGTAGAAAGCCTCGAAAACGTAAATGAAATCATAGAAAATGGGCTAAAAGCAGGCGGCACAGAACCAAATCCACTATTAGACGAAGGATTCATGCAGGTCAGAGCCATCGAAGACTTAGATGGGCATATCTGGAATATTATGTATTTAGACATCAATAAGTTTAAGGAATTGAAAACAGCAAACCGCTAGCACCCGCAGACGAGAGCATCCTCCCATCACAAGCAGAAAATATTTTTATTAGCTCCGCTCAGTTCGGCCTTAAGCCTCGGGTGGGCGTGCCCTAAAGGTCAGGCCATCCGCTGCAAGTCCTCACTGCGTTCCGGGCTTTCCGCTGCTGTCCTTCACGCGCCTCCAAAGAAGCTTTTGTAACCACAACAAAACCAATCCGCATATCAGGCAGTGTGTAGTAGTCTATATTCGAATAGTAAATTTATAGTGACAGCAACGAGAAACTCTTAAATTCATAACAACATTTGTTTCCTCATAAAGAAACTTATACCTTTACAAAAAATTAAGCACAAAAGAATGGATTATAAATTCAAAGTAGAATTTCTTGAACCGGTTCTGGAGTTTTTAGAAAGTTTAGACCAGAAAACAAGAGAGAAAGTGCTCTACAATATTTGGAAATCAAGAAGTATAAATGATAATGAACTTTTCAAAAAACTTGATGGAGAATACTGGGAATTCAGAACTTTGTACAATAAACAATATTTGAGATTATTCGCTTTTTGGGATAAGTCACATAAACAAAATACAGTTGTGATTTCAACTCACGGAATTATCAAAAAACTGATAAAACTCCAAAATTGGAAATTGAACGTGCAGAATCATTAAGAGTAAAATATTTTAACGAGAAAAAATAAGATTATGAAAACATATAGTTTAGATGAAGTAACGGACAAATTCGTTGGAAAAAAAGGAACAGCAAACAGAGATTCGTTTGAGAACGAATTAAAAATGGATTTGATCGGACAAACAATCAAACAAATAAGAAAGGAAAGAAACTTAACCCAAGAACAACTCGGAGAATTAGTCGGAGTTAAAAAAGCTCAAATTTCTAAAATTGAAAATAGTTTAACTGATGCAAGATTTGACACAATCATAAAAGTGTTTAAAGCTCTAAATGCAAAAATTAATTTTAATGTTGAGTTGCTGAATCAAAAAGTAGCGATTCGCTAAACTTGCCGTCGCACAACCGCCTGTATCAGCAATCCCGGGAGATTTCAGTAAACTCAAGTTTCTTTTCCACAAAGAAATAGTATCTTCACCGAAACAACCCAGCTCGTTTCATCGCCATGAAGATGGATGCGCCAACCGTCAACACCAACCTTAAACACACCGCAACCATACTATTAAACCATGACGACAAGCATAATCATTACCTTATCAATACTCCTATTATTAGCCTACTTATTCGAGATAACGACCTCCAGGTTAAAAATACCCTCTGTAATCTTACTGCTGGCATTGGGTTTCGGTGTAAAACTAATCTCCACTTCTTTAGACATTCAGGTGTCCAATCTCAACCCGATCCTGCCAATATTAGGTACAGTCGGTCTGATACTTATCGTTTTGGAAGGATCTTTAGAATTGGAAATTGACCGATCGAAGTTGCGGTTTATCTTTAAACTATTAATTATCTCCTTGCTTCCCATCATCATTTTAAGTTTTGGCATTGCTTATTATCTGCACTATTATGAAGTAATCCCTTTAAAAATGGCCTTGTCCAATGCTATCCCTGTCGGAATAATCAGTAGTGCCATTGCCATACCAAGCGCGAGAAACCTTTTGTCAGCCGACAAAGAATTCATCACCTACGAAAGCAGCCTTTCAGATATCTTCGGCGTCATTATTTTCAACTTCGTTGCATTAAATGACAACTTCGGCACAAAAACATTCGGCACTTTTGGCATAGAGCTGCTTTTAATGCTGGTAATATCGTTTGTAGCGACACTGCTGTTGGCCGGGTTTTTAAACAGGATAAAACACCATATAAAATTCGTCCCCATTATAATTTCGATAGTCCTCATTTACGCCATTTCAAAAGAGTACCATCTGCCTGCGCTGCTTTTCATATTGTTGTTCGGCCTGTTTATGGGAAATATCGATGAATTGCGGCACATCAAATTCATTCAAAAATTCCATCCCATAAACTTCAGTAGAGACGTAGAAAAGTTCAGGGAAATCACAACAGAAATTGCCTTTCTTATCCGCGCTTCTTTCTTCATATTGTTTGGTTTTTTATTAGAGATGTCCGACTTGCTGAATTCCTCAACCCTGCTTTTTGCCATCTGCATCACAGCAGGAATCTTCTCAATACGGTTTATGACGCTCAGGATCTTCAAAATCAAAACCAACCCATTGCTATTTATCGCACCCAGAGGGCTCATTACAATTTTGCTGTTCCTTTCCATTCCATTGAACGCACAAATAGAACAAATAAACAAGTCTTTGGTTACGCAGGTCATCATACTTTCGGCATTAATAATGATGTTCGGACTCATGAAATACAAAAAACCAACAACAGAACACACCGAAAATTAACCCAAAGGCAGCAGCTAACAACCGCTTTATACAATTGCCTGGATTTTCACAGCAGGGATTTTTTTTGGCGTGCCCTTCGGTCAGGCCATCCGCTGCTGTCCTTCACGCGCCTATCTAGGCACAGAAGATTCAGCCCGCTTTAACCTTACGATAATTAAAAAAGCTGCCTGATTTTTGTTCAGGCAGCTTCGAATCTTGTCAATTATTTACAATCAATCAACCTTTATTGAAAACTCTTGTATCGGCAATCTGACTTTTTTGAGATTAGCTAGAGAGTCCTTTTTTTCATCACGATATCCTAAAGCAAGAATAACAACACTTTTAAGGTTTTTTTTCTCCAACCCTAACAATTTATTAAATTTTCCAGCATCAAAACCTTCCATTGGTGTGGCATCTATTTTTAAATTCGCTGCAGCAATTAATCCGGTTCCCAAACCTATATAAGCTTGTTTAGTCGCCCAGATAAAATTATCGGCATCAGTTTGCGCTAAAAGATAAGAGCTTATGGAATTCTTAAAATCGGCTAACTCCTCAACGGGTGTATTTCTTGTTTGACTGATCAAATGGATATAATAATCGATATGTTCCTGTCTGATTGATGCAAATGCGGCGAATACCAATAAATGAGAAGCATCAACTATCTGAGAATTGAACGAACCTTCGCCCAACTCTTTTTTCAAGTTTTGGTTGTCTATTACCATTAGCCTGTAAGGTTGTATTCCAATGGAAGATGCAGAAAGATTAATTGCCTCAACTATTTGCTCTAAATCTTTATCTGCAACTCGTTTGCTACTATATTTTTTTGTGGCGTAGCGCCATTTTAAATCTTCTATTAATGCCATTACTATTTACTATTTAAATTATAAGCCAAAATTACCATTAAATGGTTACTTTTTGTAACTTAGCTTCAAAAAGTAATTGTAACATTTGAGTAACCAAGTAATTTGTGATGGAAACAGAAATAGAACCAATTAAGGAATGTAGTCAGGCTATACTAGCTATCCACGATGTAATGGATTTGCTGAATGGCAAGTGGAAAGTATCTATAATCGCCGGCCTTTGTTATCAGAAAATGCGTTATTCTGAATTATTAAGGGAAGTCAAAGGTATTTCCGGGAGAATGTTGAGTAGGGAATTGAAGGAATTAGAGATCAATCAATTAATTACAAGAACCGTATTAAACACGCAACCGGTAACGGTGGAATATGAAATAACCGAATACGGTTCAACGCTGAAAAAACTTACCGGCACCATTGCAGAATGGGGAATCGAACATAGAAAACGAATAACAGGTAAATAAATAAAGCGATTAAGAATATACACTACCGACACAGCCTCCGCTTGCGCAAACATCCTGCTCATGCACACAATCAAATCAACACGCGTTGTTGGATTTATAAGTTTTATAGACACGAGCAGAATGCTCACGCTAACAGAGGATTTTTTTTGGGCGTGCCCTTCGGTCAGGCCATCCGCTGCAAGTCCTCACTGCGTTCCGGGCTTTCCGCTGCTGTCCTTCACGCGCCTCGTTAGAAGCTTTAGAAACCACGACATGACCAATCCGAATGTCAGGCAATCTCTGAAACTGTAATCGGATATTTTTCTGCCGACGGTGAAGAAATTTCTTATTATAAACCTTAGGCTGAAGTTAGGATTAAATGATAAATATTCAGCCAGCCACTAACAGCGGTTTTGCGCTATTGCTCAATAAATTACAAAATTAAATGATAATTTCCTAACTTCGCTTTGTCCACCCGAGCGAATTCAGTTCCAATTTCCGCAACAGTCGCAAAGCCAAAGGACGTTAGCCGTCAGTTGGCAAAAAAAACGTAAATTCAACAAGTTATGAAAAATATAATTATTTTAATTGTAATCACTTTTAGTGTTTTTTTGAATGCACAAAATTACATTCCTGACCCCGCATTTGGTGGATCTGGTTCTGTAGTGACGAATTATAATATGTATTATGATAATGATCAAGCACCCAGAAATGTTTTTTTTGAAAATAACAAATATATTTTCGCTCAAAAAACACAATTAAGTTGTTTTAATTATGACGGGACTGTTGATTTTACTTTTGGAACTTTAGGTTACTCTAGAATTATAATACCAAATTGTCCAACCTACACAATAACAATACAAAGAGCTAAAATAATCAATAACAGTATTCTTATTTTTGGAAAATCGTATGATCCAAACACCAATGTATTTTATGGATTTATAGCAAAAATGAGCATTGACGGCGTTTTTGATACAACTTTTGGTAACAATGGAATAGCTACTGTTGCTATTGGTAATATAAATAACGATCCATACTCTATGGGTATTACTGATATCGTATTTACAAACGGCAATTATTTCTGCCTGGGGACAACTATATATAATGACATTAATGGAAATTTTAGGAAAAATGTTTTTATTGTAAAATTGAGTTCCATTGGAAGTATTGATCTTACGTTTGATCCTGCAGGATTAAAAAAAATCACTTCAATAGATGGGATTGAAGCACAAAATATTTTTGAATATCAAGGCAATTTACTTATCATTGGCCATATAACCAATAATAATACTGGCAACGAAAATTCAATGGCTTTTTTAAGTATCAATCAAAGTGGAAATTTTATTTCAACATTTGGAACTAACGGGCAAAAAAAAATAACTTTATCTCCAATTGGTTGGAGAACTGGTGAAAGCTTTAATAATTGTAAACTAATAGGAGATGATCTTTATGTTATGAGAACCTATTTTTCTGGAGCAGGTACCTCTAGTGCAAATATTTTGCAAAAAATTCAAAAAATAAATATTACAAATTTACTTATAACAGAAATTTCTGCTACAAATAACGATTCAACCGTCACTTATGTTATTGATAATGATAAAATTTATATACTGGGCTGTCTCAGTATTTGCCAAAACGATTTTAATATTATTAGAAGAAATATAGATGGGACATTAGACACAACATTTAACCAGACAGGAACTTATAGTTATAGTTTTCCATCGCCAAATAGTTGGACGACTACTTATGATTCAGCAACTGTATTAGTAAAAGATGCAAATAATGGAATATTAATTGGTGGTTATACATCAGCACAATTTTATACAACTGCACCATATCGAGGATTTGCAATGTTGAGGATTAAAGATCAAACATTGTCAATTAATGAAGTTAGCAATAACCATTTTAGTTTATCACCAAATCCTGTACAAAAAAATTTAAATATAAAAATCCCAAATAGTATCAGTATTGATAATATTACAATATTTGATGTTTTAGGTAAAATTGTTTACTCTGCTAACAACACACTGGATCAGATTAACTTAGAAAATTTAAGAGAAGGTTTATATTTTGTAAAAATAAAAAGTGGAGCCATAAATGATAGTTTTAAAATCATTAAGAAAAATTAACTTCTATAAATTTAAAACCAAACGGCTAACAACCGCTTTATGCAATTGCCCAGATTTTCCCAGCCGGTAATTTTTTTGGGCGTGCCCTTCGGTCAGGCCATTCGCTACAAGTCCTCACTGCGTTCCGGGCTTTCCGCTGCTGTCCTTCACGCGCCTGCTAAGAAACTTTTGAAACCACAACAATACCAATCCACCTATCAGGCACCCGGTATGTAAATAACTTGGAATAAACCAGAGCCGGTATACCTTAGAAATTTATGAAGCAAGTGGCTCACGATATAATAATTCCATAAGCGGTTCGTGTATATCAGAACTGCGTTCTCTCCAAAGTTCCATCTTTAGACTCACTATAATTTCGCGTCTTGAACCTTCATCAATGTTGTTTAATCTTGTTCTCAATAAATCCACAGTAGGATATTTGTAAATGGTCGATTTAAGTCTGTTGATAATGTAATTTGCATCCATATTATTCTTTTATTTGAGTTAGTATATGATTAGATTTTTGATTTGTCTAAAGTATCTTAGTAAAATTTACCAAATATTATATTATTAAATTATGAGGTTATAATATTGCCAGTCGCTAATACCCATCACGTCAAATCTGGCACACAAACAATTTTCAATTGAAAGAAATGGATATTAAACAAGTTATTGAACGTTCAAAAAAAATCAGGGCAGCCTACCACCAGTTAGAAAAACAGCATCACGGTAGCGAATGGACGGTCGAAGAAGATGCGTTGGCATTTTTAACCGATGCCGCTTTGGTTGGTCGCCACACCATGTCGCAACAAAAACGTTGGCCTGCAACCCATACAGACACTGAACTTGAACATAAATTAGGTGAATGCATGTGGTGGCTCACTGTTTTAGCCGACAGAATGGATATTGACATTGAAAAAGCAGTAGAAAATTTTCTAACCAAAACCGAAAAATTATTAAAATAAAATGGACATCAAATTATTTATAGAAGATTGGCTTGCCGTCAGCAATGCTTACGACACCGAAAAGTATTTAGACAAATGGCACAAAAATGCTGTACTTGACGACCCATCAGTAGGGCAGGTTTTTAAAGGACATTCAGGCATAAAGAATTATTTTGAAAGCTATTTTATTGGCTACAGGACTCAAACCCGACTTGTTACATTAGACACCATTAGTGACAACGAAGCACATATTGAAGTGGAGTTCACAGGCGAATTTCCAGAGGGGAAAATCAGCGGAATGTTTGATTTCACTTTCAAAGACGGAAAAATTGCAAAAGCAAAAGCCGACTTGTTGTAAAAACCACATTGTACTTCAATTCCCCATCTTCGCAAAGCCCTAAAACGCTGGCAGCAATTTTTTGGGCGTGCCCTAAAGGTCAGGCCATCCGCTATAAGTCCTCACTGCGTTCCGGGCTTTCCGCTGCTGTCCTTCACGCGCCTCCATAGAAGCTTTCGAAACCACAACAAAATCCATCCGCATAGCAGGCAATCGGGATACTACATTCAAATACTAAATTTATAGTGCCATCACGTTTTCTTTTAACGAAGAAATACTATCTTGTCATAGAAAATTCAATTCGTTTATAACCTTGAACATTGTTGCTGTTGTCAGGTCTATACATTATATTATGTGGAGATAAGGATAATTTATAGGGAGGTATATAATAGTTATGTGAGATTCCCGAAAAATCGCGCGGGAAATTTGGAAAGTTACCATTTTTTGGTAACTTAGCAAAAAACTACATCATGGGACGAAATACATCTATATCGCTAGGAAATCATTTTGAAAATTTCATCGAAAGCACCGTCAACAATGGGAGATTTAATAATGCAAGTGAAGTCGTTCGTGCTGGACTTAGACTTCTTGAAGATGAAGAAAATAGAGTTATTACTTTACGAAAAGCTATTCAGGATGGAATTGATAGCGGAATTGCTGAAGACTTTGAACCTAAAAAGTTTTTGGAAACGCTAAAAGCAAGAGCAAAGTAAATGGCAAAATATCATTTTACTAAACTAGCGCTTAATGATCTAATAGAGATTTGGGATTACACGGTTGAAGAATGGTCTAAAAACCAAGCTGAAAAATATTATAATCTGTTAATTGCTTCCTGCGCGGATTTAGCCAGTAATCCGAAACTTGGAAAATCTTATGAAATCCTGTCGTTAAATGTTCTAGGTTATCGCTGTGGCGAACATATAATTTTCTACAGGGAAATTTCAAAAAATGAGATTGAAATTGAAAGAGTTTTACATGGAATGATGGACTTGAAAAGTAAACTATAGGAACCTCACATAACCGCCGTTTCACGCAATTGCGGAAATTTCGGTACCAGCAAATATTTATTTCACGAAGAAAGTTTATCTTGGCAGAGAGAACTCTGCTCGCTTTCATCGGCAACTTCGCCAAGCGCCAGAACGTTATGCGCAAGCGAAATCAACTTTGTGCCCAACCTTAATTTAAAAACATGATAACAGAAAAATCAACACCGCAAGAACTCATTCAGGAAATTGACTCCACAATTTCTCAATTCCTAGATATGATTTCAATGTTGGATAATAACAAGATAAACGAGGTGCCATTTGAAGATAGTTGGACTGCTGCGCAATTATTTAATCACATACTTAAATCTACCTCTGGAATTGTTCAGGCGATGAAAATGGATGGAAAATCTGTTGAAAGAAACAGTGAAGAAAAAGTTGCTGAACTAAAAAATATTTTTCTTGATTTTTCTAGTAAATTTCAATCGCCGAAAGAAATTGTTCCGGACAATGGACCGTTTGAAAGAGAAAAAATTATTGATGATTTGACAATATGTTTTAAGGATCTGAAATTCTACTCAAGCAATACTAACCTAAATGAAGGAATAGATGGCGGACCACTTGGATCAATAACTAAATACGAATTACTTCACTTTGTATTATATCACTCGCAGAGACATTTAAGACAAATGAAAAGGATTTATGAAGCGGTGATAGTAAAATAACCTTAAATATCAGTCAAAATAATTTCTATATTTGGCTCTAACACTATTTGATATGAAAAAATATATTTTATTCACGCTCTTCATCCTTGCAAATTCTTTTGCCCAAACAAAAATTGAAAAAACAGATGGATCGACAATTTCGGCTTCCAAAGTCGAATTTCTTCATTTCAAAAGCAAGCTTATTTATTGGGTTGGAAAGGAGAAAGAAAAAATTGATTACAGCGAGATAAAATCTGTATCAAATGTAAATTTCAATTTTAGAATTTTTCCTAAAGCGAAAGAATTTAAAGGGATGTTTGTGAAAGCGGAAACAAATAATAAAATATTGGCTATCCAACATTATGATAAGACTTCCGCTCGTTCTCCAATTGTTTCAGACGGAACTGCCAAAAGAGTATTTAATTTTACCGTTAAGGACTATCCTGCAAATTCTGCTGAACATATTTTATTAACTGTTTTTGATAAACAGGGAAATATAATTGAAAGTGTTGATCTCAAGCAAGGATATCAAAAAGGAAACATTGACGAGCGCATTGCTGCTTATGAAATGATCAAAAAAAATTTCTCAGATTGCCCCAGTTTGATTAAAGAACTTGATGCATTTGTCAATAAAGAAGAAGATCCTAAAAAAATTCGTTTTACTTTATATTTCATTCAAAGGGATGAAAATGGATATCTTTACAAATATCTGGAATGTAATTAATCCTAAAAGGCAATTAAAGTTAGCTCTAACTTTCTGTTTTTGGTAGGAGCAGATATACAAAGAGAAGAATGGATTGATGGGAAAATACCAGGTTCTAAATAAAAACTACCGCTAACAGGTCTCGCTTCATTGCTGTTTTTTAGTTCCGGAAAGTTTTTAATCTCGAAAATATTCTACCCTAGCAAACAACACATCTTTAACAACACCTCCACTAACACTCAAAACATCAACAACCCCAAAAGACATCCCAAAAAAATGCAATTTACCAAGACAAAAGAAGATGTCATAAGATCAGGAACCTGGAGTTTCTTCTTAATGCGGGAATTAAAATGCAGTGAAAAATTGTCCAGCTTTACTCAGGATGAAATTCTTTCTGCTGTCATGAAAAGTAAATTTCATATATGGCAGGGTGAAGATATTGCAGAGCAGGATTTGAAGTTAAATACTTACGCTATTATGATAATAGTAAATTAATTTCGTCCGACTATGTAAGCTTAGATTTCAATTTTTTTAAAATAAAACTTTTGTCAATTGTAAACGAATGGAATAAAACTGAAAAAGTATTTACTGAAAATGTTGAAACACTAATCAATGAAAACCTAAACCCAAATGCCTATTATTTTTTCCTTGAGCCAGGCAGTGATAAAATGGCTCAATTTCATACCTATTCATTTTTTTGTGGTTGCATCATTATAGATCGGGAAATGGATACCGCTACATTAATCGAATTGGGTCAGGATTAAGGGACAAGGGCTGCTCCCAAAACCACGACAAGACCAATCCGCATATCAGGCAATTTCCAAACTACATTCAAATATTAAATTCATAGTGCCATCACGTTTGTTTTTTAAAAAGAAATACTATCTTGGCACAGAAAATTCAGCTTGCTTTAAACTTGAATATAGCTGCTATTGTCAGGCCTATACATTATATTATGTAGAGATAGGGATGGTTTATAGAGATGTATATCATAGTTGGCAGCAATTGTAAATCGTGAGTGGTAAAAATCACTTATATTTAAACAAAAATATTAAAATGGAATTTAAAGAATTTTACGTAGAAGGCTTATTTGATTTGTATAATCACCGTATAGACTTTGCTAAATCTAAATCATCTGAAAAAAGAGCCTCGATAATAATGCTATACGGAAAAAATGGAGTTGGTAAAACTACAGTTCTTCGGATGATCGAAGGTTTAATGCAACTTGATTTTACAGTTTTCCGGCAAATTTCCTTTAAAACAGCATTCCTGAAATTTTCGAATAATCATTCAGTATCAGTAAAATCTGTAAAAGATAATGATGATAATTTAACATATTTAGAAGTTGAATACAATGGAATGATTGTCAAACTTGACCCAAGTAAAGTTGGTGCACTAAATAGCGAAGAAATTATTAACCAAGATAAGGTAAGAGCTCAATATAAAACTGATTTGAAAGAATTTTCATTTGAGTTTATTGATACTGAAAGGTTGATGAAAAGGAACTTAAAGAATGAAGAATATAAAGAACGGGTTGGAAAGTTAGCTCCCAGAAAGGAATTAAACACAACTCTAGCTGAAAAAGTCAGCAATTTTATTACACAATCGCAAGTTTATAGCGGAAGGTTTTTTAGCAACGACGAGCCAGAGTTGTTTGAAAAAATTCTCTCAAGTATTGAATCGTCCGATAAAATAAATGCTGAAGACTTAAAAAAGAAAATTTTGTCTCTAACTCAGATAGAGAGAAAATTTCAGTTTGAACGACTTGGAATTGTTCAAGAAAAGTGGGACCGAGGAAAATTGAATGACATATTAGAACTTGAAAATAAAAAAAAGAATCCATCTCTTCATAAATTAACTGTTATAAATTCATATCTAGAAGTACTTGAGTCTCGTTATACACAGAAACAAAACTTAGCAGATAGACTATTAATTTTTGAAACAATTCTGAACGATTTCCTAATTGATAAAAAAGTCGTTATTTCGATTGAGCAGGGATTTGAAATAAAAACTATAAAAAATCAAAAAGTTTACGAAAATCAACTAAGTACCGGAGAATACCATTTGCTTTATTTGACTGTTCTCGCATTATGCACAACCGTGCAAGGGACAGTAATTGCAATTGACGAGCCAGAAATGTCCATGCACATTAGTTGGCAAAATAATCTTATAAACGCCTTATTGAAAATATCTTCACGAGCTAATCCGCAATTTATATTCGCAACACATTCCCCAGATATTGCGGCAAATTATTTTAACTCTATGCAAACTGAACCAGATGGAAACTAGGATAAGACGAAAGCCAGAAGCAATTATCAAATCTTTCGAGATGGATCCAGATAAAAAGGCCGTTTATGTAGAAGGAAAACGTGATAGACTATTCTTTGAATACCTTTTTTCCGATATTAATCCAGAAGAAACTATTTTCTTCGAGATTGATACAGTTGACATTATTGCGGACGAAGGAGGCAACCGAACAAGGCTAATAAATTTCGCTGAAAGCATAGCGAATACGAACGCCAAAATCAAATGTTTCATAGATGCAGATTTTCATAGGATTCTCAATAATCAGCACTGCCGCCAGACATAATTGTTACAGACTTTCGCGATCTTGAATCTTATCTTTATGATTCCAAATACTTAAACAAATTTATTAAGGTTGGATTGCAAACTGACAGATTAACGCCTGAATATTTTTTAGACGAATTTGCAAAGGCAAAAGAGATTGCAGTAATGCGAGTTTGTTCTGAGCAGCAGGGTTTTAAACTTCCATTTCAAAGAGTAAACAGTAATTTTAGAAGATATTATTCCGTGGCAAATGGATTAAATGCGACTAGCTATTTATCCGCGCTAATAAATGCAGCAACACCTCGCCCAACGCATATTAATGTTGAAAATGGAATAGCTCAAGCAGAGATATCTTGCGCAGCATTAGATTTACGAAATTTAGTACATGGTAAAGATGTAATTGAGATTGTTAGAGAAATTGCTGCGAGTGTCGGATACAATAGAGATAATATTGATCTTGTGTTTTGGATGAGTTTTGATAGTCACGATGTCGATTCATTCCCATCCTTAAAGGAAGTCAAGGACTTTATTACCTAACAACTGCTGCCAACAGCGGCTACTTGCTATTGCTGGTTTTTAGGTAATTAGAAACATTATTTTCACTAAGTTTGTTCACGGTTACAGAAAATACCAGATGGCGCGGATATGTCTCCGTAACGATAGCGCGGATTTGCAATCCGTGCCCACAAACAAAATCTTTGTCCTAAATACCTCTCATCATTTTGCTACATACGTTCGTGTGCTCGATTATGAGGAAAACCGAAGTGATAACAGCGGTCTCGCCTCATTGCTTTTTTTTCATTCCGGAAAGTTTTCACTCTCGAAAAAATTTTATCTTAGCGGAAAAAACTCAGTTCGTTTCACCGCAACTAAAGCCTGTGCTCGAAACGTTATAAGCAAGACAAAACGATGCGCATAAATTATAACATTTAATTCTATTCTTTATGAACGAAGAAAATTACGAACTAATCAGAAAGCCATTTCAATTTTTAACTCGAAGATCATATCATATTGCCAACATTTACGATGGTTTTTATAAGTGCTATAATCCGCAGATGGATGGCGTTCGCGACGAGAATTTAGACTTTTGGAAAAAAATTGAAAACTTAACTCTAAGGCATATTTTTACAGCGGAATATTTAGAAAAAAGTATTTATCCTAACAATTATTTAGACGCAAATTTAGTTGTAATTGAAGAAAATAGAATCTGCATTCATCAAGAAATGGGCATGATATTATTACATATTTTAATCAATAAAATGAAAGATGGAATTGAAGCATTTACTACTTTAATGAGAAAGATTAAAGCCAATTATAAAGACTATATAAAAGTAGATGACCACGAAAGGATTTTCACAATGAAAGTCTATCGTTACGATGAATTCTTAGTTGAGTTTGCAAACATTCCTGATTATAGATTTATCTTTCACCTTTTTTTTAAAGCAAAAACTGAATTAATAACTTTGAGTTGGCAGAATGAAGCTGAGATTAAAATATACCGGATTGACGAAATGATTAAAAGGCTTAAGGATTTTAACTTTGAGAACATCCCTGTTTAAAAATCTGTCCTGCTTATAACAGCGCATTAGCTCTATTCAACTTCCCATAGCGCGAGAATGTTAGCTACAAGTTGACACAACCGTCAGTAAAACAAATCATCAAAATGAAGAAAACCAAATTGCATTTTTTTGAAAAACGTTATAAAGCAGGATATGATTACTATCCATTCGATGAGATTTTCAATTCGATAAAATTTTTGAAGGACATAAAAAGTGATAATGATAAAGAACTACGAGGAGTTTTGTTTACTATGATAATTCAATGCACAACTTTTATTGAAGGAATGTGCGGACAAATTCTATTTTCAACTATTGATTATAAAATCAATGAGTTTGAAAAAGAATTTGGGAAATTTGATGAACATGAAGGAAAATTCGAGATTGATGACGATAAAGATTTTTACATAAGAGCACTTAAATACATTGAAAAGCAAATTGATGAATCATACTTCAAAGATTTGGAAAGTAATTGGAAATTAGTTTATAATGAAGATATTGTAAAAAAAGTATCGGAAAAAGATAATGAGTTATGGAAAAGCATAAATCACTTATTTTCATTAAGGAATGCAATTACTCATGGACATGTCCTTACTATAGAATACATACCAGATTTGAAAGAAGACATTTATTCGATTAACGTTTTAGGAAAATATAAAAAAGTTTACGACTATTTATCTGAAAAAAAACTTATTGAGGCAAATACATTAGGAATGGTAAATATTATTAATCTAAAAGTTGTGGATTTTTACGTTGCTGAAACAATAAGTTTTATTAATGCACTTATATTATCGATACCGAAGAACGTTGAAAAATATTTTGCAATAGATAAAATACAAATGATTAGATCAAAAACACTGTAGCTAACGGTACATTAACGAATTACAATTCCAAAAACCACATGGCGCGCATATACCCCCAGCAACGCTAACTCGCATTTGCAATCCGTGCCCACAAAGAAATTCCCCCACTGACGCAGCATGCCACTCCTGCATACAATCTAATCAATACATTGTCACGTTTACAAGTTTTATACACGAGCAGGAGGCTCGCGCAAGCAGAATTTATACAAGCCATATCAAATGCTGTACAAGCTATATCAAATGCTGTACAAGCTATATCAAATGCTGTACAAGCTATATCAAATGCTGTACAAGCTATATCAAATGCTGTACAAGCCATATCAAATGCTGTACAAGCTATATCAAATGCTGTACAAGCCATATCAAATGCTGTACAAGCCATATCAAATGCTGTACAAGCTATATCAAATGCTGTATAAGCTATATCAAATGCTGTACAAGCTATTTTTCAAAAATAAAAATGCTGCCATAATCAAATGACAGCATTTTTTGTAAACAATTAAATAAAAAGCTTTTTAATCACTGCATATTCAGGCGAATTTTTACCATATTGGGCAGCCACACCGTCTTTTAATCGTAACGCCAGCGACGAAAGAAAAGCATACCTTTCAAGACGCGTGGCATTCGTTTGCTTAAAATTACTAAACGTAGTAACCACAAGATTGTTCGCAGCAACACCCGCCTCATACTGGGCATTAAGCGACCCAACAGCCAATCTTGGGTCCGAAGGGTTATAATTCCCATCGGCTTCATACCGCGTCAAATGCACCACGACATCAGCAAAAAACTGAATAATCGAATTAAAGGATTGGTACGATTGGCTGATCGAATCCTCATCAGGATTCTTTGGCGTTTTTTTATTCGTGCCCCTCGTCTTCTTTACAATAGTATAAATCTCTATTGATTCTTTAGACTTCCTTCCAAAAGCAGCCATCACATTGCCATTAATAGCAAGCAATGCTTTACTGATAGACAACTCATCGCTCACATACAACCCCTTCCGCGCCGCAATCGCCAGCGAATTGTCCTGCTTGCTCGAAGCAACCCTTCTGTTAAGCGCCTTGATCTCGTCGATAAGGCTATCCAGCACCGCAATTTCCAGCTCAGGATGCGCGGCGTGGTAGCCATTAAACGATTGCAATGCACTCAGCATTTTCTCCGCATTCCCAATGCGCGATCCATACGATTTCTCAGATGTAGATCCCATAAATTATTTGTTTTAATGGTTAATAAAAACACTAAATACAGCAAATAATGCTTTCAATGCCAGTGCAAAGTAATAAGCGGGCGCATAAAGGAATAACCGGTAAAAATCAGGAATAACCGTAAAATCACGAACCAACCCCAATCCCAAAGTCCCACAATCCCACAATCCCATAATCCCAAAGTCCTACAGTCTTACAATCCCACAATCCCACAATCCCAAAGTCCTACAGTCTTACAATCCCACAATCCCACAGTCCCACAATCCCACAATCCCACAGTCCCACAATCCCACAGTCCCACAATCCTAAAGTCTTACAATCCCACAATCTTACATCCTTTTTTCATACTTTTACAACCACAAAAAAGCACAATATGAATTTCCAGAATACCCGCGAATTTGCACGCCGCCTCGATAGCGAAGACACCCTGAGCCACTACCGGGAGGAATTCCTCTTCCCGCAGCACAACGGCAAAAATGTCATTTACTTCACCGGAAATTCCCTCGGGCTCCAACCCAAGCGCACCAAAAAATACGTCGACGATATTATGAACGACTGGGCAAATCTCGCTGTCGAAGGCCACTTCTACGCCGAAAAGCCATGGTGGGATTACCACGAACGCTTTGCCGTACCGCTAAGTAAGATAGTAGGGGCAAAGCCTTCAGAAGTGACCGTCATGAACACGCTCACCGTCAACCTGCACCTCATGATGGTGTCGTTTTACCGCCCAACACCAACCCGCTACAAGATCATCTGCGAGGAAAAAGCATTTCCTTCAGACCAGTACATGTTCCAAAGCCAGGTCACCGCACACGGCCTGAAACCCGAAGACGTTATTGTCGAAATCAAACGCCGCGAAGGCGAACACAACATCCGCCTTGAAGACATACTCGCGACAATCGAAGAAGTAGGCGACCAACTCGCACTCGTACTCATCGGCGGGGTTAATTATTACACCGGACAGGTGTTCGACATCCAAACAATTACCGGGGCCGGACGCAAAGTCGGCGCTTGCGTAGGCTGGGACCTCGCGCATGCAGCCGGAAATATCAAACTCGAACTCCACGACTGGAATGTCGATTTCGCCTGCTGGTGCAGTTATAAATACATGAATTCCGGGCCAGGGAATGCCTCGGGTTGTTTCATCCACGAAAAACACCATAACAGCAACCTGCCAAGATTCGCGGGCTGGTGGGGGCACAACAAGGAACGCCGCTTCAAAATGGAACCGGAATTCAACCCTGTCGTCGGTGCCGATGGCTGGCAAATCAGCAACCTTCCCGTACTGTCACTCGCGCCTTATCTCGCGTCGGTCGAGATGTTTGCCGAAATTGGCATGGAACCGCTCATTCAAAAGCGCGACAAAATCACATCTTATCTCGAATTCATCCTGCACGAAATCAGCAAAGAAGTAGCCGGAACCTTTGAAATTATCACGCCGCAAAACCCATCAGAACGCGCTTCGCAACTGTCCGTTTTCTTCCACGGTGAAGGCCGGCCGTTATTTGATTACCTGATGAAAAACGGCGTAGTTACAGATTGGCGGGAACCCAATGTGATCCGCTTCGCACCCGTGCCTTTATACTGTTCGTTTGAAGACATGTACGAATTCGGGCAGATACTGAAACAGGGTATCATAGCATAAGATGACAGCCAAACCACAATAATTAAGTATAAACCATAATGGCTATTGTTCGATCTAACAAGCCATCAATTGAATCAAAATGAACAAACAGGAAAAAATAAACAGTTTCGATCCGTCACAGCCGGGTCTTGCCGACCAAAGTATTTTCGGACTTCCATTTACCGCCGAAGAAAGTGAAATCATCATCATTCCCGTACCGTGGGAAGTAACTGTAAGTTATGGTGCCGGTGCGTCAGACGGACCCGAAGCCATCCTCGAAGCGTCATTTCAGGTCGACCTGCACCATCAGGAGTTCCCGGAATTGTGGAAACTCGGGATGTACCTCGACCTCAATGACCAGACGGCCAAATGGGCCGAAGACAGCCGCAATTATAAAGGGCTGGCGCAAAACATCATCGATGCGCTCGAAAGTGGTGAGGACATCGCCAACCATCCTGAACTGCAGATGAACCTCGATGACATCAATAAGGTATGCGGGCAAATGAAGGACGAACTCAAAGCGCGTGTTTTGCATTGGTCACAAAAAGGGAAGAAGGTAGTATTGTTGGGCGGAGACCATTCCACGCCTTTAGGCTATTACGAAGCCCTCGCGGAAATGCATAGCGATTTTGGCATCCTGCACCTCGACGCCCACATGGATTTGCGCGATGCCTATGAAGGGTTTACCTATTCGCACGCCTCGATCATGTTCAACGCGCTAAAGATTCCGCAGCTTTCTAAAATAGTGCAGGTCGGCATCCGTGATTTCTGCAAGCAGGAAGTCGAAACGGCAATGGCCGAAGGGAACCGCGTGAATATTTATACCGATATGGACCTGAAAGCGGAAACTTTTCAAGGCATCACCTGGGAACAGCAGTGCACGCAGATCATCGCGGCATTACCGCAAAAAGTAACGATCAGTTTTGATATCGACGGCATGTATCCTTGGTATTGCCCCAACACAGGCACTCCGGTTCCGGGCGGTTTCTCTTTCGAGCAGGCGGCGTACCTGTTCAGCAAACTCGCCGATAGCGGAAAAGAGATCATTGGCTTTGACCTCGTTGAGGTGGCACCCGGTGATGATGACTGGGATGGCAATGTAGGGGCAAGGATGCTGTACCACATGTGTGGCGTTTTGGCAAAGAACAACGGGATGGCAGTAGGCGAAAAGATTCGTTTCAATAAATAACACTAAATAATCGCTGGCGCTGCATTAATTCCTTAATTTTGCGGCGACAAACAGACATTCGCAAATTGATGCAGACTTCACTTAAAATTGCCGTTGTAGGTTCAGGATTAGTTGGTTCTTTATTGGCCATTTATCTGAAGAAAGCCGGGCATACCGTTCACGTTTACGACCGAAGCCCTGACATTAGGGCGATCAATTTTTCAGGACGTTCCATCAACCTCGCCATGTCCGACCGCGGATGGAAGGCGCTCGATGGAGTAGGCGTAGGTAACGAAGTAAGAAGTATTGCCATTCCAATGGACAAACGGGCGATTCATCTCAATGACAAGCTCAATTTCCAAAACTACGGACTCGAAGGCGAATCGATCTATTCCATTTCAAGGGGTACGCTCAACAGGAAAATGATCGACCTGGCTGAAAATGCCGGTGCGGAGTTTTTCTTTGAACAGAAGATCTGGGACATTTCACTGGCGGATGCCACACTGCACATCGGTGAAACAGAACGTGGTGCATGGACAGAAGTAAAATACGATATGGTTTTTGGTGCCGATGGTGCTTTTTCGAGGATCCGACACCGCATGCAGCGCCAGAGCATGTTCAACTATTCGCAGGAATTCCTCGATACAGGCTACAAAGAACTCAATATCCCCGCTAACCCCGACGGGACACACAAACTCGATAAGAATTCGTTCCACATCTGGCCACGCGGCAACTACATGCTCATCGCATTGCCCAACCTCGATGGCAGTTTTACGTGTACGCTCTTCATGCCTTTCGAAGGCGAAAACTCTTTCGCGGCATTAACCGACAGGAAGGAAGTGGAAGACTTTTTTGAAAAGAACTTCCCTGATTCTATCGATGTGATCCCGAAACTGGCAGAGGATTTCTTCAAGAACCCAACCAGCACGCTCGTGACAATGAAGTGCTTTCCATGGACATTTGAAGACAAGGTGGCGCTTATCGGTGATGCCTGCCACGCCATCGTTCCTTTCTACGGACAAGGAATGAATGCCGGATTCGAAGACATTACGGTACTCAATGAACTGATTCAGGAGCATGGCAACGACTGGAAGACTATTTTCTCCGAATACCAGACACAGCGCAAACCCAACGCCGATGCCATTGCCGAATTGTCCTACCGCAATTTCATGGAAATGAGTACCAAGACCGCCGACGATAAATTCCACCTGCAAAAGAAGATAGAGAAGCATTTCTCGGCTAAATATCCTGAGAAGTGGATCCCGCTGTACAGCCGCGTTACTTTCAGCCATCGTCCCTATACTGAGGCATTGGCAATCGGCGATTTGCAGAATACCATCATGGAAACCATCCTGAAGATGGACAATATCGAGCAAATCTGGGACAGCCCAACTGTAGAGAAGAAAATCCTTGAATTGCTGGGATAAAACCTTCTGAATGCTGTTAGATTACTGACCGCCTATTTCTTAAAAATAAAATAGACCGCCAGGATCAGGAACAGGAACCCTACGGCATGGTTCCATTTAAAAGTTTCATTCTTAAAAAACAGCAACGAAAAACACACAAAGATAACAAGGGTGATCACTTCCTGGATCACTTTAAGCTGCATCAGCGAAAACGGACCGCCATTGCCCTCAAAGCCGATGCGGTTGGCAGGCACCTGGAAAAAATATTCAAACAACGCCAGTCCCCAACTGATCAGTACAATCGTAATCAGCCCAGCATTCTCAAACCATTTGAGTTCTTTGAATTTAAGGTGGCCGTACCACGCCAGCGTCATAAATACATTAGACAGGATAAGCAACCCGATGGTGATAAAGCCTTTCATTATTTTTTGAATAATTTAGTGAGGATGCTAAACGCACCGCGGATAAATGTAGCGCTCGTGAGTACCTTGATCGCCGACTTAGCCACTGGCCCCAATTCTGATGGTTTGCTGGCTTCTTTTTCTTCAGCAGCCTGTTCTTGTGCCTGCGCTGCCTCTTCACCAGCTTCAGAAATTTTCCGGTTGAGCATCTCATAGGCGCTTTCGCGGTCAATAACTTCGCTATACTTGCGTACCAACTTGGATTTCGAATTGACTTCTGCGATCTCATTTTCAGTAAGTATATCCATACGGCTTTGCGGTGAGCGCAGCATCGTAGCGGCTAAAGGCGTTGGAATTCCTTTTTCATTCAATGCCGTGATGAGCGCTTCCCCAATACCAAGAGAGGTAATCAGTTCATCCGTCTTATAAAATTCAGAAACAGGATAATTATCGGCAGTCATTTTGATGGCCTTCCGGTCATTGGCAGTAAAAGCCCTTAACGCATGCTGTATTTTAAGTCCGAGTTGTGCCAATACACCACTAGGTACATCCATTGGATTTTGCGTAATAAAATACACCCCAATCCCTTTAGAGCGGATGAGTTTTACTATCGTTTCAATCTGTTCCAAAAGCGTCTTGCTGGCTTCATTAAAGATGAGGTGCGCCTCGTCGATAAACAGGACAAGTTCGGGTTGGTCGGCATCGCCCTTCTCCGGCATCTGCTGGTAAATTTCAGCAAGCAGGCTCAGCATGAATGTAGAGAATAATTTCGGCTTGTCCTGGATATCAGTCAGCCTGATAATATTGATATACCCTTTGCCATTTTCATCAAAGCGCAGCAAATCATTAATATCAAATGACATTTCGCCAAAGAACAAATCACCGCCCTGCTGTTCGAGCTCAATGATTTTGCGGAGGATAGTGCCGGTAGTTGAAGTAGAGATCTTGCCATAATTGGTTTCAATTTCCTCTTTTCCTTCTTCAGTAATATAATTGATGACTTTTTTGATGTCCTTCAGGTCAAGCAGTGGCATCTTATGGTCGTCGCAATATTTAAAAATCACTGCCACTACTCCTGATTGAACATCATTAAGGCCAAGTATCCTTGAAAATAGAACAGGTCCGAATTCAGATACAGTAGCCCTAAGCCGAACGCCGCTCTGCTGTGAAAGGCTCATCAGCTCAACAGGAAATGAGGCAATCGAATAGGGAATATTGATTTTAGCATGACGTTCAGTAATAAACGACTTTTCTTCTCCTTCTTTAGCAATGCCGCTAAAATCCCCTTTAATATCCATCATCAGCACCGGAATACCATGTGCCGACAACTGCTCTGAAAGCACCTGTATGGTTTTTGTTTTTCCGGTTCCGGTTGCCCCGGCAATAAGGCCATGGCGGTTCAATGTCTTCAAAGGAATGCGTACGGGTGCTTCGGCAATTGCTTCACCATCGAGCATGGCGCCGCCAAGAATGATGCTTTCGCCTTTAAAAGAATAGCCGTCAGTAATGGCTTTAATGAAGTCGTTTTTTCTGTCCATGTTTACGGAATGTTAAGAGGAATGCAATAAAACAAGCCGAAAGATATTAATTTTAGTCTTTAGTTGGGAAGCGCTGACAAAAATGTTAAATTGTAAGATATATAGGTATGATCTAATGGCACATACTATTGTGAACAATTACAACGTTATAGCTAAAATGATTGTCTAAATCTTGGTAAAAGAATGTCATTTTTGAACTATCAATAATACTGGGATTTTCGGGCGATTCAGAGCGTTTAAATTAATCATAATAAAATTAAAAAAAGTTTTTTTATTTAAACTAAAAAATTAAATTTGCTCCTATTCAAATTTCTTAAACTAAAATTTATAAATTAATTTAAAACTCATTAAAATTAAAAAAATGGCAAACGTTAAAAAAGAAAGTAGTTCAAACGGAGGAGGTATGTTCTCCGGAATAGTGATTGTAGCATGTATATTTGTAGGATGGTTGATTTGGAATTTTATCATGGGTAATGGTGCTAATTTTGAAGGAGGCGTGAATACAGGAAGTCCACTAAAAGGGAATTATTTGGCAATGGTTTACAAAGGAGGACCTATCGTTCCTGTTTTGATGGGACTTTTGCTAATGGTTGTTGTTTTTTCAATTGAAAGATATTTCGTAATTACAAAAGCGACTGGTAAAGGAAACTTGGATCAATTTATGAAAAATGTTCAGGCAAGCATTAAATCTGGGAATATTGATGAAGCTATTGCAGCTTGTGACAAACAACAAGGTTCTGTTGCCAACGCAATCAGATCAGCATTAGTGAAATACCAGGATGTTAAAAAAGAAGGATTCAACAGCGAAGAAGCGGCTGAAACAATCCACAAAGAAATCGAAGAAGCAACTTCATTGGAAATGCCAATGTTAGAGCAGCACATGACTATTCTTTCAACATTGGTTTCTTTGGGAACACTTGCGGGACTATTAGGAACAGTAACAGGGATGATTAAAGCATTTGCCGGATTAGCTGGTGGTGGTGGAGCAGATTCTGCTGAATTGGCCAACGGTATTTCTGAGGCGTTAATCAATACCGCTACAGGTATCTCAACTTCTGCGTTAGCGATCATTTGCTACAACTTCTTTACTTCAAAAATTGATAGTTTGACTTACGCTATTGATGAAGCAGGTACTACAATCGTAAATACTTACAGACATTTCAGAGGTAGCTTGAAACAATAATTTGATAGCGATATCAATAAATAAAATATAAATAATGGCAATAAAAATGAAAAAAAAGTCAACATCTACCGATATGACGGCGATGTGTGACGTTGCATTCCTTTTGCTTACGTTCTTTATTTTGACTGCTACTGCTAAAGTTCCTGAAGTATTGCCTGTTGACACGCCAGCTTCTACTGTACAGACCAAGTTGCCTGAAAAAGATCTGGCTACTTTAACTGTAGGTAATGGAAATGTGTTTTTTGACGTCAAAGGCAAAGATGTTCGTAAAAGAACATTAGAACTGATGAGTGACAAATACGGCGTGAAGTTTTCAGATGACGATCAGAATAAATTTGCGATAATGGAAAGTTTTGGCGTGCCAATTCAAAGCCTTAAGCAAATTCTCGACATGAAGCCTTCGGATCGAAGTAAAGCACAGCAGCCGGGAATCCCTAAAGATTCACTCGATAATCAATTGGCAGACTGGATTCAGAATGCAAGGCTTGCTAATATTGAAATGCATGACAAAGAACTTGAGATCGCAATAAAAGGTGATGCCAAAGAAGAGTATCCGGTAATTAAAAAAGTCATGGATATTTTACAGGATCAAAAAATCAATAACTTCAGTTTGGTTACTGGTTTGAGAGGAAAAGAAAAATAATTAAAAAATATACCAAATGGCTGAATTAAATACCGGCGACGGCGGTGGTAAAAAAGGCAGTAAGAAAGTCAGAAGTAAAAAAGGGAACAATAAAGTAGATTTGACTGCAATGGTTGATTTGGCTTTCCTGTTGATTACTTTCTTTATGCTTACCACAACGTTGTCAAAACCACAATCAATGAATCTGGGTTTGCCTGACAAAGAGGACAAGCCGGAAGATAAAATTGAACAAAAAGTTGATGAGAATCGGACATTGACAATTCTAATGGGCGCTAACAATCAGGTTAAGATTTTTAGAGGGTTTTTGGCTACGCCAAAACTGGCTCCGAAAACAGTCGCTTATGGAAAAGATGGGCTTCGTAAAGATTTGCTCGAACAGAAAAAAGCGGTTCTGGCATACAGTACGGCTAAAGGAAAACCGGATCAGGGCATGATCGTAATTATCAAGCCAAGCAAGAAATCCAACTATAGAAATTTAGTTGATGTATTGGATGAAATGGCAATTACTGATGTGCCAACTTACGCAATCGTAAATGATTATACTCCAGAAGAGAAAAAATTAATCGGAGAAGGTGGCAGCACTGAATCAGTTACTTCTACTGCGACTGAGACTGCTACTACTCCTTAATTTTAATCTAATTAAAAAATATAAAACATGAAATTAGATTTATTAAAAAAGCAATGGCTGGATGTCGTTTTTGAAGGACGAAACAAGTTATATGGTGCTTATGAATTGAGAAGGTCAAATAGTAAGACTACTATGAGAGCCCTCATTATAGGAGGTATAATTTTTACTTTTCTGGTAAGTATTCCTGTATTGGCCAATTTGCTTCCGGAAGATTCCGAAGATACCACTTTGGATCAGAAGATCACCACCGTAAAATTACCTCCAAAGGAAAAGCCGAAAGAAAATCTCCCACCGCCACCGCCACCGCCACCTAAAGTAGACCAGGTGAAGTTCGTGAAGCCGGTTGTGGCCAAAGCGGAAGAGGTAGTTGAAGAACCGCCAAAAATTAAAGAAATTGTAGATAAAAAATTGGGAGCTGAAACCATTAAAGGTGATCCTGATGCAGAGTTGACAGTTGAACCGGTTGGTAATGGCCCAAAAGATGTAGTCGAAGAAGACAACAACATCTACAATACAGCAGGTATCGAGGTAAAACCTGATTTTCCTGGCGGAATTGATAAATTCTACAAATATGTAGGTAAAAATTATCAGGTTCCGGAAGAAGAAGGTTTGAAAGGAAAAGTATTTGTTTCATTCGTTGTTGAAAAAGACGGATCGCTTACTGATATTAAAGTAATCAGGGACATCGGTTACGGAACAGGAAAAGAAGCCATTCGTGTGCTGAAATCCTGTCCGAGATGGAATCCGGGTGAACAAAATGGAAAAAAGGTAAGGGTATTGTATTCTTTACCTATTAACATACAATCTGCTGAATAAATGTTCAGTAAAATAGTTATTAATTTCAGGAAGAAATCGCTAAAAGAGCGATTTCTTCTCGTTATAGGAATTTTGTTCTTTTTAATTTATTTAGTCTTAGGGCTTATTGTCATTTTTTGGGAAAGTTTTCCTATTGCGATGTCGGCCAATTACAGGTTGGCATTCGGACTCCTTTTGATTGGATATTCCTTTTTAAGGTTCATGCGGTTTTTTAATTCTAATAACGAGTAGAGATGAGAAGGTATATCAATTTGATTGTTGCCACTGCGGTGGTTATTGTTTGCATAAGGTGCAATAAGAAAGAAGCTATAAAGGAAGGCATGCTTGAGGGTAATGCTACAATTCTGGTCGATGAAACGCTTACGCCAATTGTGGAAGATCAGGTACAAATCTTTGAAAGCCGATACAAGGCAAAATTAAAAATTGATGCACGGTCGGAAGCAGAAGTTATTCAGGCATTAGTAAAGGACAGTACAGGCATTGCCATTTTGTCACGTAAGCTGAATGAATCCGAAACCAAAATATTTACTAATAGGAAAATCATACCGAGAAGCACACTTTTTGCTAAAGATGCAATTGCGTTAATAGCTAATGATAACAATAAAGATACGCTAATTGCGTTAAAGGATGTCATTGGATTTATTCAGGGAAAAGCCTCATCAGGTATTAAAGGGCTGGTTTTTGATAATCCAAATTCAAGTACTGTCCGATACATCTGTGAACTTGCGGGCTTGAAGGCCTTGCCGGTCAACGGTGTTTTTTCTTTTAAAACCAATAACGAAGTAATTGAGTATGTTGCTAAAAATCAGGGGATGATTGGCGTAGTAGGGATCAATTATATATTTGAGCCAGCAGCTTCCATGAAACAATACCTGGAGAATATCAATGTACTTCATGTGAAAGGACTGCTTGATACGTCATATTATAATCCTACACAAAATAACATTGCAGAAGGGAAATATCCTTTGGCACGTGATTTGTACATCGTAAATTGTCAGGGATCGGCTGGACTCGGAAAAGGGTTCGGTGTATTTATCTCAAGTGAAACAGGACAAAGAATAATATTGAAGTCGGGTTTGGTGCCGATAAGGTTCCCATCCAGAAAAATCTCAACAAGAAATCAAATCAATGACGATAAAGTAAATTAAATATACAGACCATGAATACATTTAAGATTTTTAGCTTTGCGTTACTAGCTACAGTCACAGTAACCAATGCACAGGATATAGAACAGGCAAAAAAAGCCATCGACGCAGAACAATTTGAAAAGGCGAAAGCCATGTTAAAAAGCGTCGTTCAGTCAAAACCGGGAAATGGGAAAGCTACTTTTCTTTTAGGAAATATTTATTTGAAACAAAATATAGAAGATTCCGCTAAAATTTATTTCCAGAAAGGATTGGCCGGAACCGAATCTGCCAAATTGAATTACATCGGATTGGGACAAATCGATCTTGATAAAGACAATAAATCTGCAGCACAGGCAAATTTTGCGCTGGCAACAAAAGACATCAAGAAAAAAGATACAGAGGAATTCATCTATATTGCAAAAGCATATATGAACAGCGACAAGCCTGATTATAAAGCGGCTTTAAGCATTCTGGATAAAGCAAAACTGGCGAATCCGACTGATGCTAATGTACAGCTTGCCTTGGGTGATGCGTTCTATGGTGATAAAAATCAAAATGAAGCTTATGCCGCCTACAGGAATGCTTTTCAGGCAGATGGAAGCCTAATCCGAGCTAAAATGCAGTTGGGCGTACTTTTAAAAGGAGCAAAAGCCTATACAGAAGCAGTTAAAGCATACAACGATGTCATCGCTACAAGTCCGAATTACGGTCCTGTTTACAGAGAACTAGCAGAAACTTACTATTACTGGGGAAACAATGAGCCTAAAAAATATACAGAATACATCCAAAAGTCATTGGGATATTATGAAAAATACATGAGCCTTACGGATTATTCTCTTACTTCACGTATGCGCCATGCCGATTTCTTAATCCTGGCGAAAGACTATAAAGCATTGGAAGTCGAAGCGAATAAAATGAAGGAACTTGATAAAGTGAATCCAAGGATTTTGCGTTATTTAGGTTATTCGGCCTATGAAAATGGAAATACTGACGTGGCACTGAAATCTTTACAAGACTTTATTGCAAATCCTTCCAACAAAATTATTGCAAGGGATTATATGTATCTTGGTTTGGCAAAATTGAAAAAGGCCAATAATGCTGAAGCCAAAACAGTTGATGCTGCACAGTTTGCTGCCGGCGTTGCGGATATAAAAAAATCAGTTGAAATGGAAATTACCATGACCAACGATCTGAGCGAAGTGGGTAAAAAATTCTACGAGCAAAAATTGTTTAAAGAAGCTGCCGCGATTTATGAAATAGCGGTTACAAATACTACTTCCAAAAACTATTTGCTTGACAATTTTTACCTTGGAAATTCAATATATTACGACAACACCAGAAAAGATGTTGTAAAACCTGATCCGGCGGCTCTTGAAAAAGCAGACGCGGCATTTGGAAAAGTAATCGAGGCATCGCCAACAACTCAGGATGCTTATATTTTCAGGGCAAGGACCAACAGATTGCTTGAGAAGGAAGATTTAATCATCAAATATTATGAGGATTATCTTAGAGTAGTAACTGAAAAAGGAGAAGAGGAAGTTACTAAAAACAAAACCAAGTTCATTGAGTCTTACAATAATATAGCGGCCAGTTATGCTAATTCAAATGCGACCAAAGCCAGAGAATATTTTAATAAGACATTGGCATTGGATCCTGCAAATCAATATGCGACCGAGTCATTGAAGACATTAAAAAAATAAATTTATTCGTTCCAAAAAAAAGACCGATGGCTACAAGTCATCGGTCTTTTTTTTGTCAATAATCATTGTGTAAGGAGTCACGAACATTAGATTGTATTTTTCTTGCTATACGTCATAAGCCTGACCATTTATAATTCATTATCTTTGCACTTTATTTATAGAAGATGTTAGCGAAAGAAATACAATCGGCCGTAGAGAAGGGAAACATGCTTCCGTTAATGGAAGAGTTCTATACCATTCAAGGTGAAGGATTTCATACCGGAACCGCAGCCTATTTTATCCGTATCGGCGGATGCGATGTGGGTTGCCATTGGTGTGATGTAAAGGAAAGTTGGAATGCCGAATTACATCCGCCAACCAGTATCTACCATATAGTTGACAATGCGCTAAAATATGCGGATACCGTTGTTATAACAGGTGGTGAACCTTTAACATGGGACATGACACTGTTAACGGCTGAACTGAAAAGGCAAAACCTGAAAGTGCATATTGAAACCTCAGGCGCTTATCCGTTGACAGGTGTTTGGGATTGGATCTGCCTGTCACCTAAGAAAAATAAATTGCCTACCCAAACTGTCTACGATAATGCGAATGAACTGAAAGTCATCATATATAACAAACATGATTTCATTTTTGCAGAAGAGCAGGCTCAGAAAGTGAATAAAAATGCGATTTTATTCCTACAACCGGAATGGAGTAAAAAGGAAGAGATGACACCGCTGATTGTTGAATATGTAATGAGCAATCCAAAATGGCGTGTTTCCTTACAGACGCATAAGTATTTAAATATTCCGTAAACTGGATATTATAAAGTCTAATTTGGATAAATGCCATAGCTTGAGAATAAAAGTGCTTTTGTTTTTACTAGAGCAGATACTTTAATTCTTACTAACAAAGAGAATAAATGTGGTACTTGTTGCATTGTAAATTGTGTTTTCTAATTTTACAAAAAATAACCAATGCGATCACAATTTCTTCTCAATCCTGAAATTACTTTTCTGAATCATGGGTCTTTTGGTGCCTGTCCAAAGCCAATCTTTGATAATTATCAATACTGGCAGGCAGAACTGGAAAATGAACCTGTACAATTCATACAAAAAAAATCAGCAGGATACCTTAAAAATGCCAAAGAAGCATTAAGTGCATACATCCACTGTTCTGCTGATGATTTCTTTTTCACTCCCAATCCAACCATAGCCATCAATACCATTATGCACAGTTTGCGCCTGCAGCCTGGAGACGAAATATTGGCGACCAATCATGAATATGGCGCTATGGACAGGACATGGAATTTCTTTTGTAAGAAGACCGGAGCCGTATATGTGAAGCAAAATATTCCGCTTCCTATAATTTCAAAAGAGCAAATGCTTGAGGATTTTTGGAAAGGATACAGTAACAAGACTAAAGCGATATTCCTGAATCACATATCAAGTGCGACAGCGTTGGTATTTCCGGTAAAGGAAATTTGCGACAAAGCCAAAGAATTGGAATTAATTACAATTGTTGATGGTGCGCATGTACCCGGACATATCGACTTGGATATAATGAAATTAGATCCCGACTTCTATACCGGTACTTTGCACAAATGGATGCTTGCGCCGAAAGGCTCTTCTTTTCTATATGTAAAGAAAACATTTCAGCAAGATTTGGATCCTTTAGTAGTAAGTTGGGGTTATGAAGCTGACGTGCCAGGTGAGAGTCAGTTTTTGGATTACCATGAATACCAAGGAACAAGGGATATTTCTGCATTTCTGACAACAGTGGAAGCCATCCGATTTCTAAAAGTGAATAACTGGACAGCAGAATCTGCGAGGTGTAAAAAAATGATTCTTGATTATTATGTAAGCTTCTGCCAATTGGTAGATACAGTACCAATTTGTCCGGTAACATCCGAATTTCTGGGGCAGATGTGCAGTATTCCGATTCAGACCAAGGAGCCATCGGTCTTAAAAGAACTGCTATTTCAGAAATACAAGATTGAAATTCCGGTGATGCAGTGTGATCATGGTATATTTTTACGGATTTCACTCAATGCCTATAATTCAGAAAAAGATTTAGAAATATTACGATCGGCATTGCTCGACATTAAATCCACTACCGATTTATTAAAACCTGAAAGTATTGATTTTTAATCGCAAACGTGTTAAAAACAAAAAGATATTATAAAAAGCATGATTAATGTTTGTAATATTGTAGCCTAAAATTTAAATTATGAAAAGGATTGTTCTGATACTGGTCGTTTTATTTTCTTTGTCGTTAACTGCACAACGTACCTGTTCTACAAATGATAAATTAAAAGAACTCCAAAATACCATACCCGGTTTTGCAACACACCACCGTGAAGTAATGGATTTTATTTATAATCCCGACAATTCTCAAACATTATTCAGAGGACCCAATTCTCCTGCTGTGGTCGTCACCATTCCTGTTGTATTTCATGTTTTGTATAAAAATTCTGCACAGAATATCAGCGATGCCCAAATTTTATCCCAGCTGACTGTTTTAAATAATGACTTCAAAAAATTAAATGCTGATTTTAATACCGTAGTTCCTTCCGCATTCAGGCCATTAGGGGCAAATCTTGAAATTACCTTCTGTAAAGCGACAAGAACGCCAACGGGAGCTACTACTACAGGAATTACTAGAAAACAAGTAAGCAGCTCGTTCGACCTAGAGCAGCAGTATTATACCACCGCAGGCGAATTGGCTTGGGATCCAAAAAAATACCTCAATGTATGGATAGGAAGATTTAATGACCCTACGACATTGGGATTCGCGCTTTTGCCGTCTTCGGCAGGTGAGGATTTTGACGGACTGTGTATTGGAGATCAATTCTTTGGCACTACCGGTACAGCAAGCGCGCCATTCAATAAAGGAAGGACGGCGACGCACGAGATTGGACATTATTTCGGGTTGCTGCATCCTTGGGGTGATGATGGTATCCCGTGCGGAAATCCATATGTCGATGAATTTACGCCTTCAAATGATGACCGGGTTGCAGATACTCCTACCACCAACAATCCTTACTTTGGTTGTCCTGCTTTCCCCAACAATGCGAATGCCTGTGGAACTACCGCCAACGGCTCAATGTTTATGAATTTTATGGATTATGTCAATGATGCGTGCATGGCTTTTTTTACTACCGGACAAAAAGCAATTACCCAAAATACGCTGGCTTCTGCGAGATTGAGTCTGTTAACTTCTAATGGATGTGGTACCTTAGATCTCACAGAAGTTCAGGCCATAAATGCTATTAGTATCTATCCGAATCCGGTTACACAATATTTTATGATTACTTCGCCACAAACACCCATTGATGAAGTAGAGTTATATAATGCTATTGGTCAAGTTGTAAAAACACAGAAATTAGCGCAGGATAATAATATTATCAACATCGAAGAGTTCGCTACAGGCACTTACTATTTGAGGATTTACAGCAAAGGTCAGTTTGTAAAATCAGATAAAGTGATTAAGAAATAATTGAATCCGTAAAATAAAAAATCCCAAATCAGTTTTGGGATTTTTTATTTTTATTATTTACCGCCATTGACTCTTAAATCGGCGAGGCAATCATCATCCAGTTGCGGGACATTTCCGCCAAGCATCATCTGCAACACGCCACTATTTTCTGTTTTCCAGAACATAAGGCAATTTTCATTGTCGCAGTGTTTGTCATGCGCTTCGTCCAGATGTTCTGCCTGCATCGGACTTCCAAGATTGACAAGACCAAGCAAATGGCACATCTCATGCAGAATGACAGTGGTTTCCAAATCAACCCTGTTGGGTTCTCCGACAGAATTACTTAAGTTCTGCACCGAATTTTCAAACATTACGAAGGAAGTATTTCTGTATGCCGTTCCTAGAATAAAACTGCTGTCGGTATCCTGTGCCGATTTCCCATCCACAAACAGCATATACATTGCGAGTACATTGGCATTGTTGTATTTTGTACGGTTCAGTGTCTCGATGGCTGCAATTTCATTGATGTCATACGGACTCGAACCGGGACTGGTAATTTCCCGTTCTGTAATTGTAATTCCGCCCGGTTTATTGAGACGGTTTTGCATAAATTGTTTAAGGTTCGTCAGAGTTTGGGCATTCGGACGAAAACCCGTAACATATAAAACTTCAATTACAACCGAATTGTATTTCGCAGCAGAAAGAAAGTCATTGGCACTGCTTCCGGTCGCTTTTAAATTGGCTGAAGGATTGGTGCCATTTTCAATAATGGTATTGTTATCATCGTCAGACGAGCAACTGAAAACCGTAATCAATAATGCGAGTGCGGTCCATTTAAAAATTTTCATAGTAGAATAGTGTTAGGGATTGGATGCGATAAAGATAATAGTAATTGATTTTAAATAAACGGAAAATAATTATACAATTACAGTTTCAGCTATGGATAATCTGGCCAGATAATCATAGTGTTCGCCTTCCAGAATCAATTCGCAAAGCAATCCATTGGCAACTGCCGCATTTTGTAATGTATTATAATCAATATACATCCAATCAAAAGGGATTTCTTTCTCGCCTTTATAAGTGATATTAAAAACAACCTCGCCATAATAATCATGCGTGGAAGGAATCCATTTTCCGCCGTCTTCATCCTCATCAAACATATAGATAATGTCAGAACTGTCTAGCAGTATTTGTCCGCCGTCATTCAAAAGTGATTTTAAATGGGATAAAAACACGGGAATATTTTCGAGCTTTCCGCACATACCGGCACCATTCATAAGTAAAAGGATAGTGTCGTATTTTTCATTTTCCAGTTTCATAATATCCTGTACACGTGCGTCTTTTATACCGCGTAACAGACAAGCTTTAATTGCATTCTCAGAAATATCTATTGCAGTAACTTGGTTTCCATGATGTTGCAGATAGAGACTATGGCTTCCCGCACCGCAACCTACGTCAAGGATATTGCCTTTGGCCATTTGTAATGCAGTTTGTTCCAGCTTTGGCATTGCCTCAAATTTCCTAAACAAATAGGCAACACTCATTTCATCTTCTTCAGAAATGGACGTTTCTGTAATCAGGTCTTCGGGAGCGTTATTGGTTTGGTAATCAAGTATGGCTTTTCCAAAAAGGTCTTTCATAAGTATAAATTCATTTCGTCAGTCAATTGTTGTAATTTTGCAGCCAACTTAAAACATGAAACTTGAAACAGTTTTTAAATCAGCTTGCCAAGCTTGCCAAAGATAAGCATATCGAAAATAAAAAGTATTTTGATAAGCTCAAAAAAAAGCCGCCTAAACAGCTGGATTATATTATGCAGGAATTGCACAATGCCGAATTTAAAAAGACTAACTGCCTGAATTGTGCCAATTGCTGTAAAACGACCGGACCTCTTTTTACGATTGCCGATATTGAACGCATTTCAAAGTATTTCCGCCAAAAGCCACAGCAGTTTATCGAACAGTATTTGCGTATTGATGAAGACAAAGATTATGTGCTGCAAAGCGTGCCCTGTACTTTTTTGGACGCCGAAAATTATTGTATGATTTATGAGGTAAGACCCAAGGCGTGTCGCGAGTTTCCGCATACCGACAGACAGAAATTTCAGCAGATTTCAAGCCTCACGATGCAAAATGTAGCTATTTGCCCGGCAGCTTATAATATCGTAGAAGCAATGAAAAAAAGAATGCCGCTGTAATAAGATATAGTATAAGTATTAAAAATCAAAAATTATTTATCACTAGCAACAACCAAAAAGCTATCGGGATAAATAAGGTATTTCTTCCGCATTTCTTTGAATTTCTCGATTCCGGCTTTCCATGTAGCCCTGATTTCTTCTTCACTCATGTCGCTTTCAATTTGCTGCTGCAGTTTTTTGGTGCCAGCTAAATTAGTAAAATAAGGGATGAAAAACTTTGATTTGTCTTCTGTTTCCCTATAGGCTTTAAGCAGCCATTTCAGTTCTATACGATTGATCTTAGGAATTTCCGACAAGTCTTCGCCACAACAAATACGGCCATTATACAGCGGATCTTTAGCACCTTCATTGGGCATCGGTGTAAAACTAAAATGATTGGCGGTTAGAAACGGAGAGCCGTAAATTTGAAATTGTTTGTTCGTTCCTCTGCCCAAACTAACATTGGTTCCTTCAAAAAAGCAAATACTGCCGTATAAATTGATGGCCTGGTCGTTAGGAAGATTTGGCGAAGGCTTTACCGGAAGGCTGTACGTCATTTCCCTCCTGTAATTTTCACACGGAACCACTTTTATTTTACACTGGATGCTGTCTTTGAGCCATTTTTCACCATTAATCATCAGCGCGTATTCGCCAATTGTCATTCCGTGCAATACCGGGATCTCGTGCATGCCCACAAAACTTTTGTATTCTTTTTCCAAAACCGGACCGTCTACCATATTGCCATTTGGATTGGGTCGGTCCAGAATAATCAGCTCAATATTATTTTCGGCACAGGCTTCCATGACATAATGAAGTGATGAGATATAGGTGTAAAACCTGGTGCCTACATCCTGAAGATCGAAAAGCAATACGTCAATACCGCTCAATTGCTCAGGAGAAGGCTTTTTGCTGTTGCCGTAAAGCGAGATGATTGGGAGTCCGGTCTTAGTGTCTTTTCCGTCAACAACCGTTTCTCCATTTTCGGCATTACCGCGAAAACCATGCTCGGGCGCGTATATTTTTACAAGGTCAATCTTCGTTTTTTCTACCAGAAAATCAACCATATGCATCGTAGCAGTCTTGAATCCTGCTTGTTGCGTATGTGTGACAGAATCCATAGTGTTGTATTCATAATCAAAAGAAACCAATCCGGTTTGGTTGGTCAGGATGCCTACCTTTTTGTTTCTCAATAATGAAAAGTAACTTTCTGTATTGTCACTGCCGGTCATGAATTTGGTCGACTTGATTTTGCTTTTAACCATCGTTTGTGCCGGAACCGAATAATTAATAGTTTGGGAGGTTTTACAGGCCGATGCCAGAAAGAGAAGCGCGGAAAAAGTAAGCAAAGTTTTTGCTGCCGACTTTGATACCGCGGTTTTTAAAAAGATATTGGTAATCATAAATTGTAATTCTGAAATAATTAAATGACCCATATTCAATAATTTCGCACCGAAAGCTGTATTTTTGAACACAAACCGAAACGGAAATCAATTGAATCTCGAATATTTTATAGCCAAAAGACTCATTACTGCTAAAGGGCGTAAAAGTAGTATTTCTACGCCAATAATAAAAATTGCAATTTCCGCTATTGCCATCGGCATGGTCATGATGATCCTTTCGGTTGCAACAGGTATTGGGCTACAGCAAAAGATAAGGCAGAAGATTTCCGCGTTCAACGGGCACATTATTATTTCAAATTACGACGATAACCAATCTTTAGGAAGCGTCACGCCGATATCCACACATCAGGATTTTTACCCGCAATTTAAAACTGTAGACGGCATCAGTCACATACAAGCAGTAGCAAGTAAAGCCGGAATTATTCGGACGGCAACAGCATTTGAAGGCATTATTTTTAAGGGTGTCGGCAAAGATTACCAATGGGATAATATTAAAGAATACTTAGTTTCAGGAAAGTTGCCCGATCTTTCGCATGCGTTAAATACAGAAGTGCTGATTTCGCAATACCTTGCCAATCGCCTCAAGCTTAAAATTGGCGATCGTTTCAACACCTTTTTTATGAAAGAGGATAGCAGGCAATTGCCCAACCTGCGCGTTTTTGTAGTATCCGGAATTTACAATTCGGGTTTTCAGGAATTTGATTCGGCTTATATCATTGGTGACATCCGGCATTTGCAGCGCATCAACAAATGGAATCCCGATCAGGTAGGTGCGTTCGAAGTATTTGTCGACGATTTTGATGAAATTAAAACCAAAGGCCAGGAAGTATATGACCAGACCAGTTCTACACTCGATACACGCACTATAGTCGAAAAATTTTATTATATTTTCGAATGGTTACAGCTCTTCGATTTCAACATTATTGTTATTCTTGTTGTGATGATTGTCGTTGCAACCATTAATATGGTCGTGGCTTTATTGGTATTGATACTGGAACGCACACAAATGATTGGCATACTCAAAGCATTGGGCGCCAATAATTGGACGGTACGCAAAGTGTTTCTTTACAATGCGTTTTATTTGATCCTGCGCGGACTCTTGTGGGGAAATCTGATAGGTATCGGATTAATATTGTTGCAGCAATATTTTGGAATTATCAAACTCAACCCCGAAAATTACTATGTCAATGAAGCGCCGGTTTACCTTAACTGGATGTACATCTTGGCACTCAATGTAGGTACTGTAGCCATTTGCCTCATAGTATTATTGATCCCTTCTTACATCATCACTAAAATTTCCCCCGTCAAAGCCATCCGTTTCGATTAAATTTGGGCGTGTCCCTTCGGGTCGGGCTTTCCGCAGTGCATGGCACTTTGCTTCAATCCCTCACGCGGGCATCCGTCTTCGTTTGTAATTTCATATCATTATAAGATACCGAACTTCAAAGAGGAAAAAAACCTTCCGTCCCAAAAAACAGCAAACCAGCGATTTAGATAATTTTATGAAAAAATTACAAAATTTCGGCGCAAAAAGTTTGTATAAGTTGAAAAAGGGATTACCTTTGCAGCCCTTGAAAGAGGAAAAAGTTCATTGGTTTTGTTGTAAAAAGGGTTTGGAAATAAAATTCAAAAATTATTTAAAAAACGCTTGCACGGTAAAAAAGAATGCTTACTTTTGCACCCGCTTTGAGAATGAAAGCGGAAAGAAAAAGAATGACACGTTCAT
>Ga0247814_10000309_pt1 | contig 41642 bp, 33 predicted proteins | sample UWRJL179409R1_FD_179947 | JGI IMG/M metagenome (GOLD analysis project Ga0247814, IMG submission 179947) | Plant litter microbial communities from Arlington Agricultural Research Station in Wisconsin, United States - UWRJ-L179-409R-1 | ecosystem: Environmental > Terrestrial > Plant litter >... | reverse complement strand
AGCTTCAGGTCTATGGATATTATTTGCGATATGGTGCTGAACGCGTCCCGCATCTGCCATTCCCGAGGCTGAAATAATGACGCAAGGTTCTTCCAAGAAATTAAGCTTTTTGGATTCTTCTGCACTTTCCACATAAATAAGGCCAGGGAAATCAAACACGTCGTCGTCGCGTTCCATGACCTTTTTTACTTGTTTGTTATATAAATAGGTATGTTTTTGTGTGATTTCGGTTGCCTTTTGGGATAAAGGGCTGTCTACATAAAAATTAATTTTCGGTAATTTATTTTTCAGCGACAAGTTATTCAACATATATAAAATCTCCTGTGTGCGCCCGATGCTGAATGCGGGAATGATCATTTTGCCCTTTTTTTCCACGCAGGTATATAACAGATGATTCAAAAATTCTTCGTCGGTGGCGTCCGTCGGGTCATGGAGTTCGTTTCCATAGGTACTTTCGCAGATAATATAATCAGCTTGGGGAAATGGTTGTGGACCGCGGAGAATTTCGTGGTTAAAACGCCCCACATCTCCCGAATAGGTAATATAACAATTTTCCTTGCCATTGTTGATGGTGAGGTTGATGGAAGCACTGCCGATGATGTGTCCCGCGTCGGTAAACATAAAGCGCACCTCGTCCGTCAAATCCACGGGTTGGTTGTAGTCGGATGTTTTGATGAGTTTCATCACCTCTTCCACATCGTGTGTTTCATAGAGCGGAGTTTCTGGTTCCAGTCCCTGTTTCCTTCGCTTTTTATTGGTAAAGTAGATGTCCCCTTCCTGAATTTTTGCGCTATCCAGCAACAAAACCTCCATCACATCGCGTGTGGCCGGCGTACAATAAATAGGGCCTTTAAAACCTTGCTTTATCAGCAATGGTACCAATCCCGTATGGTCGATATGTGCATGAGAAACCAGCAGAAAATCAATTTTTTTGGGGTCGAAACCAAAGCTTTTGTTTCCACGTTCCGTATCGCCGTCATGCCCTTGGAAAAGACCGCAGTCCATGAGTATGCGGGTTCCTTTTGGAGTTACCAATAAATGTTTGGAGCCGGTCACCATCCGCGCTGCGCCGTGAAAAGATAGTTTCATGAAATGTTCTATTAAGACGTGGTGATTGGGTAAAACAAAAAACGCTCCGAAAAATCGGAGCGTTTTTAAAAAGTGCCCGGAAAGGGAGTCGAACCCCCACATCCTTACGAATACAAGATTTTGAGTCTAGCGCGTCTACCAATTCCGCCATCCGGGCATACATAAAAGAACTTTTAAGGAGTGCAAAGATATGTATTTTTGTTTCCCTGCAAGTTTTTGGATAAAAAAATATTTGTTTCGTTTGATTATCAATAAGTAAATTTATTTGTGGTATAAATGATTTTCCGAGAAATTGTGAGATGATTCGCGTCCAAGTACTATATAAAGTCTAACATCCCATATCTATCTAAGGCATTACCTCCAGATTCTCCACCGAAACCTCCGTTACCATAATCCCAAACAACACCTTGGCTTTGCTGCCTTTCAGTTCCTGCACTTTTCCCACTTCGCGTCCGCCATTTAACCTTACGGAACTTCCCACGGCTATTTCGGCCAGTTTGCGGGCTATGATTTTTTCTCTCGTGTTCTCCTTTTTATGTTTTTCTCGTTCCTCGGCAATTTTTGTTTTCTGCCAGCCGGCTAATTTTACAAATTTGGCTATCACCTTCTTTTTATCGGCTCCAGATTCCCATTCTTCGGTCAAGGCTTTCATTTTGCGGCCCAATTCCATCAGTTTTTGGTCTTCCTCGCGGTTTGATTTTATTTTGTCCAGCCGCTCGTCCAGCTTCTCTTTTTTATTGATGAAATCTTCTTTGGCTTTGTCGGCTTTTAGATTTTTTTCCTGGATGGCTTTCAGTTCTTCATTCAGCTTGTTTCGTTTGAATTGCAGTGAATTCAAAATAGTATCCAGACGGATTTTATCGCCATCCACCTTATCTTTTGCTCGGCCGATGAGATGTCGCCCCAAACCACTTTTTTCGGCGATCACGAACGTGTATGAGCTGCCTGGTTTTCCAAGTTCCAGCTTATACATTGGTTTCAGGGTTTCATCATCGAACAGCATACACGCGTTTTCTACGGTCTCCAAATTTTCACCGGCTACTTTAATGTTTCCATAGTGTGTGGTGATGATGCCGTATGAATTTGACGCCGCCAATTCTTCCAGAATTACTTCGGCCACCGCACCGCCCAGTTCGGGATCGGAACCTGTGCCGAATTCATCGATCAGGAACAAGCTATGTTTTCCCGCACGTTGGAGAAAGTGCTTCATTTTGATGAGGCGGGAAGAGTAGGTGCTCAACTCGTATTCGATGCTTTGGCTATCACCGATATCGGTCATCAGGTTTCTGAAGTAGCCAAACTCGCTTCGCTCGTCAGCCGTTACGGGCAATCCGCTTTGGACCATCAACTGCAATAATCCCACGGTTTTTAGCGAGATGGATTTTCCGCCAGCATTCGGCCCGCTGATGATGATGATGCTTTTTTGCGGATCCAGCGTCAGATTGAGCGGCACCGTCAGCTTTCCGGCTTGTCGGTTTTTTTCTGCCAGTACAGGATGGAAGGCGTGGAACAGGCGGATTCCCGGACGTTTCCCGAAAGAAGGTACGGAAGCATTGTTTCGGCTTGCCCACATGGCTTTTGCACGGGTCATTTCCATGTGCACGAGCAACTCAAAATAGGCATCCAGCAAGTGTTTGCTACCACGTACGGTTTGCGTCAGTTCGCGAAGTATTCTATGTACTTCCCGCTTTTCTTCGGATTCCAACAGCGTGATTTCGTTACCGGTTTCCACTGTTTCACCAGGTTCTATATAGGTGGCTTTTCCTGTTTTGGAATAGCCGTGGATGATGCCTTTGATTTCGCGCTTATTTTCTGAAAGTACACTCAATACACGTCTTCCGTTGATGAATGTTTCGCCCGTATCGGCTAATATTCCGGCTTTGCGATGTTTGTTGAGCGCGTGGTTAAAAATACGTTCGTGTTCGCGCCGGGCCGTCGATAAGTCTTTGCGGATAGATGAAAGTTCGATGGATGCATTGGAACGTACGATGCCATGCGCATCCAAGATGGCGTCAATTTCTTTGGAAATGGCATTCTCCAGCGGAATATTTTCGATACAGGCGTACAATGTCGGATATACATCCGCTTTGTCCGATAGCCATTCGATGAGTGTATTGGCTGCATCGGCCACGGCTTTGATGTCCATGAACTGTTTTTCGAACAGTACGCTTCCTGGCACGGAAAGCATGCTCAGTTCGCGCGAGATGTCTTCACAGTTGGGATCCGGAAAGTAGAGCCCGTTGCTTACCGTGGCCAAGAATTCGCGGGTCTGCAACAGCAGCTGAGTAATTTCTTCTGCGGTTTCTGCCGGCATCAGCGCGTTCATACGCGCCGCCGCCGCCGGATTCCGGCAAACGTCCGAGATGGCCCTTTTGACGAGGTCGAATTCAAGTTTGTCGGTGGTATCTTGTGGATATAAATGCATGAATGAATTGAGAATGGAAAATTGAAAGTTGAAAATGGCTTATGCAATTTTCAGTGCAAAAATACGGTAAAGTTTGTCGTGTGGAAAATGCCGGTGCGGTGCTTCTGTTTTGTTTGTTGATATTATTCATCCATACTTTATTCAGAGGAAATACGTTAGCCATATTTGAACCCAAATAACGGATGAAAGTGAACAAACAAAAACTGTGGGACTATTTTATCCTTTGCGCAAGATTTTTGATTGCTTGGACCTTGTTGGGCTACGGATGGAGCAAACTGTCGGAAGGGCAATTTGGAATTTCTGCCGAAGATATGTCGAAGCCGGTGCATGATTTGGGGCTTTTTAAACTCTCTTGGTATTTATTCGATCAAGAGCCTTTCAAATCTTTTGTGGGCATATCACAAATAATGGCAGGACTTCTTTTGTTATATAACCGGACGCTTATTTTAGGGGCACTGCTTTCAATTCCCATTCTAATAAACATTTTAATTATTGATATAACATATATAAAAATGCCAGGTTTTTACTGGCGCCTATCATTTTATTTGATTTTGGATATTCTAATTCTGTGGCATTACAAAGAGCAGATGTTTGATGCGTTGAAATCTATAACAGCAGGTTTAACGACCAAATTTAAATATTCTGTTTGGGCCTATTTAGCTTTGCCAATCATGGCAATAATTCTTGAAATTATTGGCTTTTTACCCAAATTAATTACAGAATTTATTTTAAATCCAACGGAAACTATACATGCATTAAGCCAAATGCCGCGTTTGCTTTTGGATGTGATACACCGTTTTTTTGATTAAATATTTTTTTGCGATGTATTAAATTTCGATTAATAAAATTTCGTTCCCGACAGCCTGGCCAATTCAATATTACCCAAACACAAATTATATTCGATCTGGACTTTTTGTAGTTGCACTTTTTGTAGGTTGTACGCCGCATTAATCAATTCCAGATAAGTGGATGTCCCGTTTTTGAATCGTGTATTGGCTATGCGTAAGGCTTCCGTGGCGGATTGTAATTGGCCTTCCATCAAGCCCAGTTTTTCCTGCTGCAGATTCACGTCGGCCATGGCGAGTTTAATGTCGCGGCCGATGCTGTTTTCCAAGTTTTGGATTTTCCACTCCTGTTGTTTGATGACACTTTTAGTGATTTTGATTTGCTGCGTCGTCTTCACCGCATCCAAAATCGGAATCGAAATTCCGGCTCCGGCCATGTAATTGAATCGCATCTGGTTTACGTCCGGCATATACCCGTTTTTGTATCCGGTGGCGGCATTCACGTTTAAAAAGGGAAGAAATTGCGAACGGTTGAAACGTAAATCGGATTTTGATATTTCCAATCGACGGTTGGCCGCCATAAAATCAAAATTCTGTTTTTTTGCCGCTTCCAGAATATTGGGGATTTCTCGGTTGTTATAGTTGAAGTCGAAAGTCTTATTTTGCACCGAAAAATCGGCAACACCCGTAAGATATTCTATAAAAATCAATTGTTTTTGAAGCGATGTCTTCATTTCCTCGCGCCGCATGATCTCCATATCCAGACTGCTTTGGATAGAAAGTAAATCCAATTTCAAGGCATCGCCATTATTTACTTTGCTCTCGGTCATCCTTCTATTTTCGGAAAGTACGTTGATTAAGCTGTCCTCGATCTCTACCGATTTCTGTAGGTAGATGATCCCATAATAATATTGGCTGATTTGGGCGGCCAACAGCGTTTGTTGCGCCCCCAAATTGTCCCCGCTCAAGGCCAGTTCCTGTTTACTTTTTTGCACGTTGGCCTGCATGCGTCCAAAATCGTATACGGTATAACTAAGGGATAAATTAGCGTTATAGTTATTGTTTGGTTGAAAGCGGATTTCCTGGAATGACGATGGGCCGGTAGGGATTTGTGCCACGGCTACCGGAGCCATATAACTATACGTGGCATTGGCGTTCAGCGTAGGAACGTAGCCCGTTTTTACCAAGCCGGTCCTGAGTTCGGCGGCATTCATGATTTCTTCCGATTCCTGGATTTGTGGCGAATATGAAAACGATTTTTCAATCAAGATCTTCAGTTCACCATTTACCTGTTGGGCCTGTGATGCGATGGCGAACAACAATGCAACCGGGATAAGCAATATTTTTTTCATTTGGATATCTTTAAAATTAATGGGCTTCTTCTTGAATTTTGGCTTGGGTTTCCTTGTCCAGTTTTTGGCTCCGCAGCAAGAACATAAAAGGAATGGCCACGATAAAAAATAGGCTGATGAGCATAAATCCGTCCAGATACGAGAGTAGGAAACTTTGTTTGTTCACGCTTAAATCGAGCATCTGGTTACTCATTTGTTCGGCGGTGAACATGTCGTAGCCTTTGGACATCAACATTTGTTTGGTAGCGGTCAAACGTTCCAGCAACAGCGGATTTTCGAGTGTCAGGTTGGAAACCAAATCTGTTTTATGCAGTACGAATTTATTCGCCACATATGTATTCATGATGGCGATTCCCAGGGCTCCGCCGATTTGCCGGAGCATATTCGTGAGGGCGATCCCACTGGGCATTTCGTCGGGCTTCAATCCTACCATGGCTTGGTTGATGAGCGGAACGGTCAGGCAGGCCGTTCCCAAACCGCGTAGGATTTGCGGCCAAGCGAACCAAAGCCTGGACGAATTAATATCTGCCAATGACGATGTGTAACCATGTAAAATGAATGCGGTGAAACCGATGACCACAAAAATGATCGGCGGCACGCCCGAGCCCAACGATTTTCCGATGATGGGCATAATAGCAATGGCAACCAGCGCCCCCGGAACAAGCGAGTATCCCGCCTCCGTGGGGCTGAAGCCTAATACGCGTTGCACCAAAACAGGGAAGATGAATACAGAACCGAATAACCCGAAACCACAAACGAACGTAAGGATATTACTGCCTACGAGGTTCCAGTTTTTCATAATTTTCAGGTTGATGGCGGGTTGGTCTGCAGTCAATTCTCGCCAGACAAATCCCACGATACCGATGATGGCCGTTCCCGTGAGGATAATGATGGTGGTGCTTTCGAACCAATCGTCGTGTTGGCCTTTTTCCAATACGTATTGTAAGGAGCCGATTCCGATGGCTAACAAGGCAATTCCTAAGTAATCTATCTTAATCGCGCTTCGGTTGATGTTAAACTCTTCGGGCTTTTTATCGATGAAATTCATGCTCAAAAAAGTGGCAACGATTCCGAACGGCAGGTTAATGAAGAAAATCAAAGGCCAAGTATAATTTTCGACGATGATGCCACCCAGCGTGGGACCGATGGTTGGTCCGAGTACGATGCCCATGCCGAAAATGCCGGCAGCCATGGCTTTTTGTTTCGGCTCAAATGTGTCGAAAAGGATTCCTTGTGAGGTGGAAAGCAAGGCACCACCACCGATTCCTTGGATAAACCGCCAGAAAACCAACGTCCACAAATCACCCGATAAGCCGCACATAACGGATGCCACCGTAAATAAAATCATGGAGGCGACGTAGTAATTTTTGCGGCCGAAATATTTGGCCAAAAATCCGGTAAGCGGTATAATGATGACGTTGGCAATGGCATAGGATGTCACCACCCAACTCGTGTCTTCGATGGTGGCACCTAGGTTACCGCTGATTTGTGAAAGCGCCACGTTCACGATCGACGCGTCTATCAATTCCATGATAGCGGCCGAAATGGTGGTGACGACGATGATTAATTTCTTGAAATTCATATCCGAGAAACTATTTCACCTTCACTTCAACATCTACACTCATGCCCGCCTTCAAAATCGGTCGGATATTTTCCAAGTTCTCAAAATCGATTCTTACGGGAATGCGTTGCGTTATTTTTACGAAGTTTCCCGTAGCGTTATCAGGCGGAAGTAGCGCGAATTTAGCACCTGTGGCATCGCTGAATGCGGTAATTTTACCTTTCACTTCTTCCTTTTTATAACCGTCGATATGTATATCTACTTCTTGGCCTTCCTTCAAATCGGCAATCTGGGTTTCCTTAAAATTGGCCACGATCCAAAAGTTGGTATTGTCCACAATCGTCAACAGGTTTTGTCCTGGTTGGATGTATTGTCCCGCCTGTAAAATCACTTTGTTTACGCGTCCGTTGATGGGAGCCGTGATGCGTGTGTAACTCAACCGTAAAACGGCTTGTTCCAACATGGCCTCGCGCAATTTGATCATTGATTCTGCCTTGGCTATTTGTGCACCTACGGCCGTAGTTTGCGTACCGGCCAAACGGGTTTGCTCGTTGTTCGATGTATATAATTTCTGGGCCGCCTCATAATTGGCCTTGGAATCTTCCAACTGCTTTTTAGTGATGGCTTGGTCGTTATACAAGGCTTGGTCGCGCTTGTAATCGGATTCTGCTTTTTGCAGGCGTACTTCCTGTACGTTGGCGCTGGACGAGAATACGTTTTGGTTTTGTCTGCTGTTGTTCAACTGCGCCTGGGCATTCACCAAATCGGCCTTGGAGCTCATTAGGTCGGCTTCGGCTTGGTGTACGGCAATTTCTAGTTCGCGCTTGTCAATCACGAAAAGCAGTTCGCCCTTCTTCACTTCTTGGTAATCCTTCACGAAAACGGAATCTATGAAACCGTTGATGCGGCTCAATACCGGAATGTTGTTGGTTTCAATCTGTGCATTGTCGGTAGAGGTATAATGCGTAGAATGGATCCAATATCGAACACCCAGGACGGCTCCCACAATGAGGATGACACCCAGGACGATAAATGGTATTTTAGATTTTTTGGTTGCTGTGGACGGGTTTTGTTGGATGTCGTTATTGTTTTCCATGGTGAAAAATTTATTTCGGCAACAAATGTAAACTTAGTTGACTAAATAGTCAAATAGGTTGACGAATATTTTTTCTATTTTTGTGCCATGGATATTGCCGACCAATTTTTAAAGACGAAGAAATTCAAGCAGAAGAACTATGGAAAGATGGTTCAGGTGCAGAAAAAGTTGTTTGATATATGGTCGCTGAACCGTTTTAAGGAAGAAGGCTATCCGGATATGCAAATCGGATATATCGGTTTTTTGATGAACATCGATGAAGATGGCATTACCAATAAAGAAATGGCCGAAAAGGTACACGTCACCAAACAGGCGATGAGCAAAGCCATCAAGGAACTGGAGAGATTAAACATAGTGGTGACCAAACCACATGACTCGGACGCGCGCATGTCCATGATCCATTTGACAGACCTTGGAAAAAAGCTGGTGGTCACGATGGTAAAAAACCTGAAAGAAAAAACCAAGGAATATGAATTGCTCGTCGGAAAAGAAAAGTTTCATCAGGCGTTAGATACCATGTATGAAATAATAATGTACGAAAAAGAGAAGCAAGGGAGGTTGAAATGAGGCCTCCCGTAGTCTTTATAGGGATAGGATAGGAGCTGAGAAGTAAAGTACAAACTTTTAATTTTGCATACCTGAATTGTTTTTACCTATCCTGACCTTACTTAATTCTGTAATTTATTTTCGGTGTACTTGTCTAATTGGGGCGAATTCTGTACTTTTGATTCAAAATTTAATGAAATTGTTATGATTCTTGATTTTAATGTTTCTAATTTTCGATCATTTAAAGATAAGGTCGAGTTTTCAATGAAAGCCGATGGTTTAAAATCCAAAATTGATAATACTTTCGATGTAGAGTTAAATTCGGGGAATTCTATTTCATTATTGAAAACATCTGTTATTTATGGCGCAAATGCGAGTGGGAAAAGCAATTTCATTAAAGCATTTTTAGCTTTTACTTGGTTAATAAAGAATTCATCGAAGTTTGATTTAGATAAAAATAATATAAATTGTTATGAGCCATATGAATTAGATGTGAGCTCAGAAAATTCTCCTGTGAATTTTAAAATTATTTTTATTATTGAAAGTGTGAAATATGATTATGAAATTTCATTTGTTAAAAATGCGATTCTATTTGAAAAATTAGACTTTTCGCCTAAAGGGCAAATCGCAAATTTATTTGAAAGGAAAATAATTGTAGAGGAGGAATTTGATTTAATTGATTTAGGTAAAAGCTTAATTGATAAAAAAATACCCAAGAAAGTTTTTAAAAATCAACTGTATCTTTCAAAATTTGGTGTAGATATTCCTCATGAACAACTGACGGCGGTCTATAAATACCTTTCTAACATAAATGTTTGGAATGCTGCTGATAAATTTAGTATTTCAGAACTATCAAATGAGGTGTCAAAATTTATTTCTCAACCAGAAAATAAAAAATTAAAAAATAGATTAAGCAAATTAATTAAAATATCTGATACAAAAATTGAAAATATTAATTCAAAAGAATTAAAGAAGGAAGATTTTCAACTACCAGATGAATTACCAGATGAAATTGTCGACAGATTTTTTGAAAATAATAAAATAAGGACTTTCTCATATCATAAAATGTTTGATGGTAAGAAAGAAGTTGGATTAAAAGAATTTGATTTTAACAAAAAAGAGTCAGCTGGAACCAAAGTGTTATTTGCTATTGGGGGTAAAATCCTTCAAACTTTAGAAAAAGGAGGGGTGATAATTTTTGATGAGTTAGATAATAGTTTACATCCTAAATTATGTAAATTTTTAGTAAGGTTGTTTAATAGTAAAATATCAAATCCGAGAAATGCACAGTTGATTTTTGCTACCCATGAAGTAACATTATTAGATAAAGATGTATTCAGAAAAGATCAAATATGGTTTTCGCAAAAGGATAAGTTTGGGAGTTCGGAATTGTTTTGTGCAAACGAATTTGAGGGAGTAAGGGATAACACGAATTTCGAATTATGGTATAGGACAGGGAAATTTGGAGGAAATCCGAAGATTAAAGAGATTGAATTTATATATGAATAAATATGGCAAAGAAAAGAATTCTTAAGAAAACTATTTTCATTGCCTGTGAAGGAAGTAACACGGAACCTTTGTATTTTGAAAATATAAAAGAAAATCAAGAGAATGATGATTATTATCCTTATTCTATTACTATCTATCCAGATAAGGAAGTGGATGAAAATCCCAAAACGGATGCTATTGGACTTATAAATGTTGCCATTGAAAGAAGAGAAGACTTTGATGAATTATGGGTTGTTTTTGATAAGGATGGTTATACCAAACATAAAGAGGCTTTTGAGTTGGCTAACGAACATAATATTAATATTGCATTTTCAAGTATAGCATTCGAGACTTGGATTTTACTTCACTTTGAAAGATGTGATAATCCATTCCTAAAATCAGCAAATATTATTAATGATAAATTTCATACTAATGAAGTATATTTAATAGATTATGATAAATCTGGAGATTATAATGTTATGCCTTTTTTAATTAGCAGGATTGAGACCGCTTTTGAAAATTCTATTTGGTTAAGAAGTTTATTAAATACTGAAGAACCCAATTTTGCAATTTATAACGCTAACCCATATACAGATGTGGATTTTTTAGTTAAAAAATTAATTTTAAGCGAAAATGTTTATGAATACCAATTGTTAGGTCAAATTATGAGTTTTAAACAAATTGATATTGCATTAAATGTTAATGGTAGTATGATTAAGGTTAAAATCAGTAATAACCGAAATGTAAGTTTGGTTACTAATCAATTTGAATTTTTGGACTTAAATAAAAGTAGAATTGAGGTTAAAAATAATGTAATAAATAGCAATAAATTTGTTGAATTTGATTTAATTGAAGTAGGTGTATCCCCCAAAATATTTATAGTTTTTGAAAATCTTAGATTAGAAATTGACTATGTGGAATAATAATAACTACTGATAACCCGCAGAGGTTAGCTATTGCATTAAGTAAATTCTCTCTGAAATTTTTAAGAGTCTATAGTCTGTAGAAATAAGGAACTTACGGCAACTTCGTTTTATACCCGTTCTCCTTCAAATAAACTAACAAACTTTCCAATACCGGCAATACCGCCGGAGCCGTATCGTGCAGCAAAATAATACTTCCCGGTTTGATGCGTTTCAAAACCCGGTTCCGTAATTTTTCCGGGTTGTGGATCATCGTATCCAGCGAACGTAAATTCCAGCCGATCACCCGGTATTTAAACTGTCTTAATGCCTTTTCTATGTTCGGATTCGTTATTCCGTAAGGCGGACGGAAAAATTCGCAGTCTTTGCCCGTGGCATTTTTGATGGCCTGTTCGGTTTGGAATAATTCGGCTGCCACTTTTTTCGTGGGCAATACATCAAACAAATTTCCATGGAAATAAGAATGCGAACCGATCACATGGCCTTTTTTTACGATGAGTTTGGCCGTTGCCGGGTGTTGGTCAATCTTTTTTCCGATACAGAAAAATACGCCTTTGGCTTTATATTTTTCTAATAATTCAATAATCTGTGGTGTTTTATCGGGGTCAGGGCCATCATCAAATGTGAGCATCACTTCTTTTCCTTTGGGTACAAAGGAGCATTCGGTTTTGACAAACATCTGCGAATCGATGGAAACTACGCCCCAAAACAAGACGATGAATCCGATGAGATAAGGGACAAAAGTCCATCCGAAAGACCAATATCCAAGTTGACTTCCATACATCAAGCCGATGGAAGTGAGAACAACAAATGCCAACAGGATAAGTCTTACTTTCAAGCCGATAAGATTTGGAAAACATGCTCACCAAAGCTCACATGATCGTATAAGACCACAAATTTAGGCTTTTGGAAATGGTCGGCGGATGGTCGCAACGCGCTCGGGATGCTGCCATTCCTCAATATGTTGGCGGCCACCCAAAGTCCGAATGCATCGGACGTATAGTATGAACCGGACAGATGTTTATATACGCATCGTACGGGCCTGTTGCCGGCTACGTTTTCTACGCCGTCGTAAAATTTATCTTCCTTCCGGTTACCAGACCTGCCTTCCAACAGCACGAATGCTTCCCCTCGCAAGCCATGTTGTATCAATATCTCTTGGAAGGCTTCATTCACGTCTTCCTCCGCTTCGGAAAATACTTGCCTGAAACCGATGATCTGCGCATAGCTATGTGCTGTTTTTTCTTTGGAAAGCATAAAAAACGTGCTGCCTTCGCCAGCCAAAATTCCTTCGGAAACATGAGAAAAAACCTCACCGGTGTTGGGTGTATCGGTGTTCCAGGTTTGGGTGAGTTGGTTGTTTTTGTATTTAATCTCCGTCATTTCATCGATACCGCCCACCAATACGTGTTGGGCATGGGCCAGTTGCATCTGCAGTGCGGCATCATACAGGCAGGAAATGAACGAGAATCCTTTATGGACGTATGTGTAGTTGTATCCCAGACATTTGATTTGCAGGGCAATGGCTCCGGCGACACTATTGTGTGTGGATGAAATGAATGAGGTGGGTGCGGCCGTTTGTTCCTGGTCGTCCAATATTACCTGCAGAAACTTCTCGGTATCTTCCAAGCAACCCAATCCCGTACCCAAGATAATCGCATCGGGCATGGGAACGTTGGCGTCCTGTATCGCCATTTTGGCCGCGGAAATTCCCATTTTCATGATGCGTCCCATGCGGCGGATCTGCACAGGGCCTATGTAGTTTTTATACTCCGGCTCCAAGCAGGCCAAGCGATTCCCTTCAAAAAAACGAGGGCTTTCCAAAAACGACTGGCCGTCAAGCGTATCCTGTGGTGATATATTTCCTATGCCGGTGATGTACATTCGATTCGTGTGCGGTTTTCAATAACAAATAAACTATAAATATTCTTGGGATTCAAATAGCCGGTCGACCGTTAATCCTATTCCTGCAGAAAGATTTTCATCTCACATTCCGCACAGATTTTGCCATCCACGAGAGATGTTCCGCGGATAACGGAAACATTGGCTACTTTGTGTAGATGTTCAATCTTGGTTTGGATTTGTTGGCCGATTTGGGGCAGAAAATGAATTTGCAAACCTTTGATTTGCCCAATGAACCCCACAGGCGGTTTGGTGCCGTTTAGGTCTGATAAATAGCCGGATTGTAATGCACCTGTCTGGGCAATGTGTTCGGTAAGGCCAAATTCTGTAAAATATCCGTCATGCGCCAACACATTTTCGGCGTTCGGCGTAAATGTGCTTTCACAGGCCAGCTCCGTGCAGGAAACCAAACCGTCCACCATCACAAAAGGTGATTTTTGCGGAATCAATCGGGTCGCGGCTTCACCAAAGATGGGTAGGTTCATCGTAATTTTCTAAAGTCCATGTTTTCTGCCTGCAAACGTAAGAAAACTGTTTTAAATTCGTCGGCTACTTTTGTTTATCTGTGATGAAAAAATCGATAGTTATTTATTGATAACTTGCTTTATTTCAAATAAATGATTATGTCTATGTTTGAATGCCGGCTTCTCGTTTTATGAAGTCGTAAAATAACCTGCGCTTGTGTTTGGTATGTGGCTGGGTACAGATTTTGTTGGAAAGTTAATCCCTCGTTTTGCTTTTTTGTCGTTAATCGTGTGGGCGAATTATTAATTTCGCGATTATGATTAGAATCGTCACCTATAACGTAAACGGAATTCGCTCGGCCATCAGTAAAGGTTGGATTGATTGGGTAACGGAAACTGCGCCCGATATTATCTGTTTGCAGGAAATTAAGGCGGATCAAGGCCAGATTGACGAGGCACCACTTCGCGAAATGGGTTACGAACTATTCTGGAATTCTGCGCAGAAAAAAGGATACAGCGGAACGGCCATCTTCACCAAAATAAAACCGCTACAGGTGCATTATGGGTGCGGCATAGAAAATTATGACAAGGAAGGCCGCGTAATCCGTGCCGATTTCGAGAACTTTTCGGTGATGTCCACTTATTTTCCTTCGGGATCCAGCGGAGACATCCGCCAAGATGTGAAAATGAGTTTTCTCAACGATTTCCAGAAATATATCGATGAACTCAAGAAGACTGTTCCCAACCTGATTATTTTGGGCGATGTGAACATTTGCCATAAGCCGATAGATATCCACGATCCCGTAAGCAACAAAAATTCTTCAGGATTTTTGCCTCATGAACGCGAATGGTTTGACGGATTCGTGAGTTCGGGTTTTGTGGACAGTTTCCGTAAATTCAATGCGGATCCACACCAATACACCTGGTGGAGTTTCCGTGCCGCATCCCGCGAACGTAACAAAGGCTGGCGAATAGATTATGCTTTGGCGGCGGAATCCATGGCCCACCATATCACCAAATGTGTGATTTTGCCGGAAGCCAAACATTCCGACCATTGTCCCGTGTTGGTGGAGCTTGATTTTTAATACTTTTGTGAAAACTATTTTGGGTTATGAGATATTTCGTATCGTTTCTGTTATTATCAGTTTTGTTGTTGCCTTCTTGCAAACCTAGTTCCGAAGAGAGCACGACCAAGATTAGTAAAGCTTGGCAGATCAACAAGTATTATGAAGATAATAATGACCTGACGTCCCAGTTCAAAACCACAAACAAAAACTATACTTTACAGTTCTATCCAGACCAGACTTTCCTCCAGTCTGCGGTGGTAAACGATACTTTCCGTACACGTTCCGGAAATTGGGTATTCAACCAAGATGTGGATTCGGTATTTTTATATACCACGGAAGATTCTTCACATTATTATATCCGGTTGTTACGCGCCAAGAACCTGAATATCCGACAAGTGATTTCTACAACCACATACGATTATTTGATGGTTGATTATTAAGCCCCATGAAAGTAATAGACAAACTAAAGCCCGGAAAAACATTATTTTCATTCGAGATTCTTCCGCCCCAGAAAGGAACCAGCATCGGTTCCATTTATGAGGCGATCGACCCATTGATAGAATTTGATCCATCCTATATCAACGTCACATACCACCGGCAAGAGTACATTTACAAAAAGCGCGAAAAGGGTTACCTGGAAAAGGTGGCCGTTCGCAAACGTCCCGGTACGGTAGGTATTTGTGCTGCCATTAAGCATAAGTACAATATAGATACCGTCCCTCATTTGATATGTGGCGGATTTAGTAAGGACGAAACAGAAAACGCCTTGATCGACCTCCAATTTTTGGGGATAGACAATGTATTGGCTTTGCGCGGAGATCCCATCAAGACCGAAAGCATGTTTAATCCGACGGATGGCGGCAATAAAAATGCTTTGGAACTCGTTGAACAGATTATGCGCCTCAAAAACGGGATATATCTAGACGAAGACGTAAAAAATCCACAACCGCTGGATTTAAGCATTGGTGTAGCCGGTTATCCCGAAAAGCATTTTGAATCGCCCAACATGGCTACCGACATCCATTTTTTGAAAAAGAAGATAGACGCGGGCGCAGATTATATCGTGACCCAATTATTTTACGATAACCAAAAATATTTTGATTTCGTAAAGCGTTGCCGCGATGCGGGTATCAGCGCGCCAATCATTCCGGGAATAAAGCCCATTGCTAAATTATCGCACCTGACCTTTATGCCGAAATTTTTCCATGTGGATTTGCCGGAGGCACTCAGCATAGAGCTATTAAAGTGCAACTCAAACGAAGAGGCGGCAGAAATAGGCAAAGAATGGGCCATAACGCAATGTAAGGAGTTGGTGGCCGGCGGGGTGCCCAGCATCCACTTTTATACCATGGGCAAAAGCAGGCAAACGGCAGATATAGCCAAGGCCGTATTTTAAATTAGTGGCAAAGTATTTGTAAAACGGAAGCATACAATTTCGTAAAGATGAACGAAGGACAACAAACAAAGCAGAAAAGTGGCTCCAAAGGAGCGGTGGTGGTATTATTGATTTTATTATTGGCATCGGTGGGTGGCAATATCTGGCAATATTTCAATACCCGCGAAGTACAGATCGTATCCGAAAAAATAACGATGCAGATGGATACGCTCACTGCCCGTAAAATTGAGTTGGAAAAAGAATTCACCACTGTATCGACCGAGTTGGACCAATTCCGTGGCCGTTCTGCCGAGATGGATTCATTGTTGGCCGACGCCGACCGTAAAATTGAAGAACAACGCAAGCAGATCTCTGGCTTGATCGAGCAGAAAAAGGATTACCAAATTTTGCAGGCACGCTATGCCGATCTACAAAAATTAAAAAACTCATACTTGGAGGAAATAGATCGCTTGATGGCGGAGAACAAGGAACTTAAATATCAAAACGTAACCTTGTCCGTAAAAGTGGACAAGTTGGGCGAGGAAAAGGCCGAACTTTCAGAGAAAGTGGCTTATGCCTCGGCACTTAAAATTCAAAACGTCCGTTTGACGCCATTCAAAATCATGGCCAAAGGCAAACAAAAAGAGGTAGATAAAGCGAATAAAGCCGATAGGATCAGCATTAAATTTACGGTATTGCCGAATAAATTATCGGAAAACGGACCTAAGACGGCTTATGTACGCATCATCAATCCGGGTGGATTGGTTATTGCCGATGTGAGTGAATCGACCAAAAAATTTGCGACACGTGACGGTAAGGAATTGCCATACTCACGCCAAATCACGTTTGATTATGATGGTACGGCATCTACGCGTGAAGTAAACTGGGAGCAGGAATCATTTTCTACCGGTGCCTACAAAATTGAAATCTATATCGATGGTGATTATGCCGGCGGCGAAAGCGTTGTATTGCAATAAAAATTGAAAATATTCTTGGTTCTCTTATGAACCAAGAATCAAGAGCCAAGAATCAAGACGAAGCAAAGTTTGGATTCTTGGCTTTTGGTTTATAAATAGTGTGTAAGTTATTTAACTTCAATTTATTATAGGTTAAAATACTAACTCTAATGTCTATATTTCAAATACTGAAGCCGCATTGCATCCCCCAAAGCCTGAACCTGTTTTGATGGCTCTCAAAATGGGTGTTTGGATAATTTGTGTAATCATATTCAAATCGCCCGTTACGCCATGTTCATCATAACCTAAAGACGGAAGTAATATCTGTCGTTTCATCGATTCCAATAATACCGCGGTTTCTATCAATCCGGCAGCGCCTAACGTGTGTCCGAAGTAACCTTTCATGCTATTGAGAGGCACGTTCCTCAGTCCCATATCGTTAAATGACAATGATTCCATTTCATCGTTATAGGAAGTGGCCGTTCCATGTGCGGATACATAATCCATATCGTTTCCCGTTCTGCCGGCTTCCTTCAAAGCGGAGCTGACAGCCACCGATAAACCTTCTCCGGTTCTGGAAGGCCCCGAGATATGGTTAGCGTCGTTCCCGCTCCCGGTACCGGTTATTTTTACGGGAAATCCGTTCGCATGGATAGACAGGATGATGGCGCCGGCACCTTCGCCCAAGTTAATGCCAATCCGGTTCTTGTCGAATGGTTTGCTAGGTTCCGGACTCATGGCCTTAAAGCTTCCAAAGCCAGACAATACAAAGGCTGATACTAAATCGGCCCCGAAAACAACCGCCTGTTCGTATTGACCGGAACGTAATAAATCAACCCCCAAGTTCTGGGCCATAATGCCGGATACACAAGCATTGGAAAGCGTAATAGGCTTGTTCTGGTTGCCATAATGATGGGCTATTTTATTGGCCGTATGCCATAAAAAAGTTTGCTCGGCGGGTGCTGAGGCGGCTTCCAATAAATCGATGTTGCCTTTGGTGGACGAAAAAATAAACACCGTTTTTTCGGAAGTGGCTATTTCTTTTGAAAGTATAGCATCCAAGCAACGGATAATAAGTGTTTCCAATTTGGAAAAACCGTCGATCAACGGATAGGAACTTTCAAAAATGGAAGCACAAAATGGCTCCGGATATAATGCCTTATTGATTTGTGGCTTGCACGAAGTTTGGCCCGCCACCATATGGTTAAATAAAGTTATGATGTTGTCGCCCAACGGAGTTAGGGCGTTCCATGCATTTACATATACGGATGTTGTCGTACTCACGGGGCAAATTTGGGATTTTGTAATGAATAAACCTCAACCCGAAAAACAATATCTTTACGGGCTTTAATTTTTGAAAGATTGCGTAAGTTCCTTTTTGGCATCAATATTTTGTTCGCGGTTTGCCTGCTGGCAGCCTATTTATCGGCTTACGTAAGTCCCGAAAAATTGTGGTTTTTGGCATTTTTTGGGTTAACCTATTCCGTTTGGTTTATCATCAATGTCTTGTTCGTATTGGTTTGGGTTATACTCAAAGTACGTTATGCCTTATTGAGTATTATTGTGCTTCTTGTGGGTGTACCCATCCATCATCGACAATCGGCATGGCGTTTTAGGGAAACCGCTACCGAAATTTCATCCGAGTCTACGCGTTTTATGTCGTACAACGTGCAATTGTTCGGTTTGTACAACTGGAAGGATAATAAAAAACACCGCAACGAAATGTTCCGGTATTTACGAAAAGCCGACCCGGATATCGCCTGTTTCCAAGAATATTTTTACGAGGAAACGGACTATTTTGAAACCACGGATACGCTGGTGAAAATTTTGGATGCAGATAATGTCCATTTTGAATCGGCTTCGTCGCTTCATGGTACGCACCATTGGGGGGCGGCTACGTTTAGCCGCTATCCCATCATTAACAAGGGGAAAATCAAATTCGAAAAAACAAAAGGCAATATCTGTCTGTATAGCGACATAGTCAAAGGCAATGATACCATCCGGGTATTCAATGTTCATTTTGAAAGCAACCATCTGGAAACAGAAAAGATAGACCGTCTGGTAGAAGGTGACAGTACTTCGCGCATCATTGCCACGGACATGTTCAAAGCGTTGCAGAAAAGTTATAAAAAACGGGCAAAGCAGGTAGATTTAGTCCGTACGGCCATCAGCGAGAGTCCATATCCGGTGATTGTTTGTGGTGATTTCAACGACACGCCGGTTTCATACACCTATTCTGAAATTTCCCGCGGACTAAAAGATGCATTCCTGGAAAGCGGAACGGGTTTTGGATTTACGTACGCCGGAAAAATTCCCATGCTCCGTATCGACTATATTTTTCACGACGAAAGTCTGAAATCAAGCAATTTCAAGGTAGTTAAAGGCAAAAAATTGTCTGACCATTATCCGATCGAATGTACGTTTGAGTTCGGTGGGGAGTAATTCTTAGCGGGATTTTTAGTTTGAAAGTAAAAAAAGTAAAACTCAAAAAACGCAAGCTACCCCATCTGAGTCATTGCGAATTCAATAAATAATGACATCCTTCGTACTAGCAATTGATTTATCTACTTACGATATGATGTGGACAGAAACCTTGACCGAAATACGATCCTACTTTAGGCACGGAGATTATCCGCTGGCTATCCGCAGGACGCTCGATGCAACATTTGATAGTGACAACCGGACATTGATCCGTAGGGCGATTACTTGGGGAAATACGGGACACGCGCTATTGGACAACAATAAAGTGCCCGACGAAAATTTTATCCGCGAGGGTGAAGACATTCTGGTACAGTTGGAAAGCTCGGAGGCACAAAAGTCACCGGCTTACGGCATAGATTTTTTGCAGGCAAACCAAGTACAGAAAACATATACATCAGGCCATTTTTCGCTTAAACCGATGGATTTCACCATCAAGGCCGGCGAAGTGGTAGGCGTGGTGGGAGAGAACGGGAATGGTAAAACGACCTTGCTTCGTATTCTTTCCGGATACCTGAACCAAAATGCGGGCGAGTTGCGGTATTATTTCCAGGAAAATGATATGCCACATTATTATCGTGTAAAAAACGAGGTAGCCTTTATTCCGCAACGTATTCCGAGATGGTTCGGATCGTTGAAGGATAACCTGCACTTTTATGCATCATCCAACGGCTTTTTGGGTGAAGAAAACGAATTGATGACGGATTTTATGCTGGCCCGATTCGGCCTCACCAAATTCTCGAACCTTACCTGGAACCAGCTCAGCAGCGGTTACAGAACACGTTTCGAAATAGCCAAAATTCTATTGAAGCGTCCAAAATTATTGGTGCTGGATGAGCCGCTTGCCAATTTGGATATCAATGCACAACAAACCATTTTGAATGATTTACGGGTTTTGTCCAAATCGTTCCGGAAACCTTTGGCCGTGGTGTTGAGTTCGCAGCAATTACATGAGGTGGAGAAAATTGCGGATAAGGTGCTGTTTTTGAAAAACGGCCAGTTACTCCACACGCAAACCAAGGAAGTGGAGGCGGATACCGTGATAGAAATTGAGATAAAAAACGAGCGCGTCGAATTGGAAAACGCCATGGAAGGCATCCATTTCCAAATTAAATATAACGGTGGATATTATATGGTTTCGTCTACCAATATATCCTCCACCGATTTGGTGAAACTCCTTTTCCAAAAAGGCATCATCGTAACTTATTTCCGTGATATTTCTCAATCAACCAAACGCTTTTTCTAATGAAATTCATCCATAAAATCCAGCATTACTTATTGCTCCACCATCCGTTGATATGGAGCACGCGCATTGTTCCCACCTTGATTTTTTCGGGTATAGTGAGTGTGATCTTGTTCGTCTTTTTCTATTTCACGGCAGCCACGGCCGGAAGTGCCTCCTATGCCTTCCCGGCTTGGGTTTCTTTTCTTGGGCTCAGCAGCGTCATAGCCATCATTGTCTATTTAATTTATCTGTTGCGTTTCAACCAGTTCAAGCATTTCGGTTCGCTGCATTGGAGCCAGTTTTTCTTACATTTCCTCATCCTGTTTTTGGCTTTGGGAAGCATGATCATCTGGCCGTTTATTCCAGGGTTGGCCGCACATGCCGCCACTACTACCGAGCATACCATTCCAGAAATGGAAGCCGATCTGGAAGAAGCCTACATATTGGCCGTTCAGTTAGAATATACGAAAGAAACCATGCCGTATAGAATGGTGAATATACAGGTAAGCGACAGCGTGTCGGATATAATGACGGACGATGTGAACAATCATATCATCGTTCCTTCGGAGGAAGATATACAACGGGAAAGATATGTGAAACTAGAAAAGAAGTCAGAAACCGAATATATTGGTTATGAACAGATCAGTTTGCTCTGTGCCGAATTTCCATACGGCTTAGGCGATTATGAAGGCTTAAATGAGCAATTGTACCAAAACGTGCAGGCCGATATTTCCAATAAGGAAACTAAGTTGGCGCGGTTGAATGACATATTCGCAAAATATATCCGTTATTATGACGGAAACGTGCGGAAGGGCACTATTGATATATACGGCTACGACAATACGGAAAGCACTATCTGCACAAATTATAAATTGAGCGAAATGGGTGGTGCCATGCAAAATATAAACGACCGTATTTTGAGTGATTCCGATTGGGCCGTCTATTTGCGCTTTTGGTTTTACCTGACGTTATATTCTACGTTGTTGTTGTTGATTTTCCGTTATATGAGTCCGCGCACTTTCCTTTGGACCTTGTTGTTTACGTTCCTGTTGTTCGTATTCACGATGATTATAACGCTGTCTTCAGGATTGGGGGAAATCAGCATATTCAGCGTCATGATGTTTTATTATCTCCTGTTCTTGGGCTTTGCCAGCACGATTTTCTTTTCAAAATCGAGGAATGTCTTTCAGGGTATTGCACTCAACCTATCATTTTTCTTTCTTCCGTTGTTGCCGCTGTTGCTTTCCGGTATAGTTTGCGAAATAAACGATAACGGTAATTGCGACACTTACATACAAGTGTCCGAGTTTGTCGGTATAGGTTTGTTGTTGATATCGACGTTAGTTTTCCACTCCCGTTTGTTCTACAGGTGGTATTCGCTGCCGGAATAGTGATACATACTGGATTTTGAATGACGTGTGCTCCTTCGTATAGCTTCGTCATTTAAAATTCAGCATTCTAATCGTATCTTTGCACACTTATTTTAGAGTGTCATGCAGGAATTAGCAAAAACATACGACCCCGTTTCGGTAGAAGATAAACGTTATGCAGATTGGATGGAGAAAGGATTTTTCCATTCCACGCCGGATGAGCGGGAGCCATTCACGATCGTCATTCCGCCGCCAAACGTGACGGGTGTGTTACACATGGGGCATATGCTCAACAATACCATCCAGGATGTATTGGTGCGCCGTGCCCGTATGTTGGGCAAAAATGCATGCTGGATTCCGGGAACAGACCACGCATCCATCGCCACGGAAGCAAAGGTGGTCCAATTGTTACGCACCCAAGGCATCAAGAAAGCCGATTTATCACGCGATGAATTTATGGTACATGCTTGGGAATGGAAAGAAAAACACGGCGGAATCATTCTTGAGCAACTGAAAAAATTAGGTGCATCCTGCGATTGGGAACGTACTGCGTTTACCATGGATCCAGAATATTATGATGCGGTAATCAACGTATTCATCGATTTATATAACAAAGGACTTATTTACCGCGGTATGCGGATGGTAAACTGGGATCCCGCGGCCAAAACCACCATTTCCAACGAAGAGGTAATCCACCGCGAAGTGGATTCCGCGCTATACCATATCGCTTACAAAGTGGTGGATGCAGCCGGAAACGAAACGGGCGAAAAAGTAACCATCGCCACCACACGTCCGGAAACTATTCCTGCGGATACCGCTATTTGCGTAAACCCGAAGGATCCGCGTTATACGGCCTTGCATGGCAAATTTGCGGTTATTCCATTGATCAACCGTCGCATTCCCATCATCACCGATGATTATGTGGATTTGGAATTCGGTACGGGTTGTTTGAAGGTAACGCCGGCACACGACGTGAACGATTACGAACTCGGTAAAAAACATAACCTCGAAGTGATCGACATCATGAACGAGGATGGAACCCTGAATGAAAAATCGGTGCTGTTTGAGGGCAAAGACCGTTTTGAGGCACGTAAGGATATCATCCGTTTATATAAGGAAAGCGGTGATTTCGTCAAACAGGAAAACCTCAAAAATAAGGTTGGTTATAGCGAAAGGACCGATGCGGTTGTTGAGCCAAGGCTTTCCCTGCAATGGTTTTTGAAAATGAAGGAAATGGCCGGTCCGGCTTTGGAAGTGGTGAACGACGGAACGGTGAAATTCTGGCCACCAAAATTCGCGAATACCTACCGTCACTGGATGGAAAACGTGAACGATTGGTGCCTGAGCCGCCAATTATGGTGGGGACACCGTATCCCGGCTTGGTACGTAAAAGGTGAAAATGATGTGTTTATCGTAGCCAAAACGCAAGAGGAAGCATTAGAGAAATTAAAGGACAAGTTCCCGAATATAACAGCCGAAGATTTACGTCAGGATGATGACGTATTGGATACTTGGGCATCATCTTGGTTATGGCCTATTGCCGTGTTTGACGGTTTGAAAAATCCGGACAACGATGAAATCAACTATTACTATCCGACCAACGATTTGGTAACCGCCCCGGAAATCATGTTTTTCTGGGTGGCCCGTATGATCATGGCCGGTTTGGAATACCGCAAGGAAGTGCCTTTCAAAAACGTATACTACACAGGAATCGTTCGCGATAAACAGGGCAGAAAGATGAGCAAATCACTCGGAAATTCTCCCGATCCTATCGAGCTTATTAAAACCTATGGTGCCGATGGCGTAAGGGTGGGGATGTTATTGAGTTCTCCGGCCGGGAATGATTTATTGTTTGATGAATCATACTGCGAACAAGGCCGTAACCTGAGCAACAAAATTTGGAATTCATACCGATTGATTTCGGGCTGGGAAGTGGTGGATACGGAGGCGGATGAGATGTCGTTGGCGGCCATTGATTGGTTCCGAGCCAAAACTTCCGAAAGTTTGGTCGAAATCAACGAGCATTATAACCAGTTCCGTATGAGCGATGCGTTGTCATCAACGTATAAACTCTTCTGGGATGAATTCTGTGCCATTTATTTGGAAATTATCAAACCGAAAGAGGGGCAAATTTCCCGAAAGGTGTACAATGAAACGGTTGTCATTTTCGAGGATCTGCTGAAAATATTGCATCCTTTTACGCCGTTCATTACGGAAGAATTGTGGCAAACCATCAGCCCGCGCGAAACGAAAGATTATTTGATTGTTTCTCCTTGGCCAGTATATGCAGCGGCAGATTCAGCGGTATTGGAACGTATGGATAATGCCTTGGAATTATTGACGGCTTTAAGAAATTTACGTAACGAAAAAGGAATTCCTTTTCGCGAAGCGCTCACGTTATACACAACACAAACACCGGCCTTGGTGAGTATCTCACAAAAACTGGTGAATGTGGATACCGTTCAGGTGGTATTGGAAAAACCGAGTGAAGCCGTATTTACGTTGATCGTAAAAGGCAAAGAGTTCTATGTTCCGGCCGGTAATTATATAGACAAAGACGCAGAAATCAAAAAGATAACGGAGGAACTCAACTATACCAAAGGCTTTATGGAAAGCGTACAGAAGAAACTCTCCAACGAGCGTTTCGTGCAAAATGCCAAACCTGAAGTGGTAGACGTAGAACGCCGAAAAATGGCTGATGCGGAAGCGAGGATTAAATCTTTGGAAGATCAATTGGCCTCCCTCTAAAAGTATTGCATAACAAAAAAGACCGACTCATTGAGTCAGTCTTTTTTGTTGTATGATTCATGTATTATCTTCTTCTCATGTTCGGATTGTAGAATCCGCCTGGTACGTTCACCTTTTTCATCTGCTGTTTCAGCATTTTGATTTGGTCTTCGATCATGCCCGCCTTATCCAGTTTTTTTGCTTCGGCCAGTAATCGTTCGGCGTCTTGTTTACGTCCTTTAGCCAGTGCTGCTGCCGCCAAGTTCATCGTAGCGATAGCTTTGTCATGGTCAAAACGTAAACCGTAGCTCAATGCTTTTTTCATCAGTTTTTCGGATTCCGTGATGCTGTTCTGTCCCTCGGTGATGCCAACCAAGTAGTAATAATAGCCCAATTGCTTTTTGATGATCTGGCTTTCCGGGTTGGTGATTTTCTTCAACCATTTCTGTGCTCCGGGAATATTTTGTTTCCTCAGGTTCCACAGAGCAAGCAATACAAATTCGTTCAAGAAAAAAAGGATAACCGGCACGGTTGCCATCAGGATGGTGAAAATTCCCCAGCCGATATTGCCGAAAACAATCAACGTTACGCCGCCGACAACCATGAGGCCGGCAATCACCAATTTTATAATATAATTCATTACTTAGATATTTCAGGCTTTGGGCCCGTTTTTGTTTTTATGCTTTTTCAGGCCGCTAATTTACTTGAATTATATAATTTATGATGTGTTCATTTTCATAAGTTTTCAAAACCCATTGGGTATCGTTGGCGCGGGTAACCAAAAAGGTCTTAATGCTTTCACCCGAAATTTTGCCGTCGATCAGTACCCATTCGTCTTGTTGTCTTGGATTTTCAAACTTCGCCCACGAATCCAGTTTCTCGTTCTGGAAGCCTTGCGGCCCCTTTTCGATGGAGTGTTTTTCCAGTACCTTGAATTTATCTTTTTGTCCCAGGATTTTTTGTACCAAAGCCAAATCAATTCTGTAGGACGAGTAGGCGTCATAGCCCCCTTTTTGTTTGGCATAAAGTACGTTTCCGCCCATCAGTACGCAGGTCATCTTGGGCTTCGCGATGGAATTGTTGTCCCAGGTTACCGGAACCTTGCCCATGTAAATCAACCCTTTTAAATCTTGTGGTTCTGCCCATTCCAACACTTTTTTTGATTCCAGCACGGTACGTACTTCCGGAAATGTTTGTGCGTTCAACTGGGTGAAAATAGGCGCAATAAGTAGCGTGAAATAGAGTTTATACATTGTAGAATAACTTTTTGATTTACTTTGAAACCCGAAGATACTGTTTTTGGGATATTTGAAATCCCTTTCTTTGCAATCAAAACCGTGCCGAACTATTCATGAGCAGAATAAAAAAATTGATGGGGCAGACGGCCATTTACGGCCTTCCTACGATTATTAGCCGCGTCGTGAATTTTATGCTCACACCTTTGCTCACGGCAGTATTGGATACCGGTTCTTTTGGGGTGATGAGCGTTTTGTTTGTGTACATCGGGCTGTTTTTGGCCTTGCTTACTTGGGGAATGGAAACTTCTGTGTTCCGTTTTTCGACCAAGTATCCTAATAATGAACGTGTTTTTCCCACAGCCTTTTTATTTACGGCATTCCTGGGCATTTCCTTTTTTGCCTTAAGTACATTGTTCGCTGCGCCGGGTGCGGTGTGGTTGGGGTATCCGGGACACGGGGAATACATTTTTTATATAGCGATCATCGTAAGTTTCGATGTGGCTTCGGCAGTCCCCATGGCTAAGCTGCGCCAGCTCAATCGACCTTTAAGGTTCTCCATGGCCAATCTGGCCAGCATCTTACTCAACGTATCGCTGGTTTTTTTCTTTCTCATCTATTGCCGTTCGCGATATATGGAATTGGGAAGCGATGCGGGTTGGATCGTCAATAACCTGTATAATCATGATATAGGTGTAGGTTATGTTTTCATTGCCAATATTGCAGCCAGTGCCTTGCGCTTTTTGGTGGTATTGCCCATCGCCGTCAAGGGCGGTTTTAAGTACGATTCGGTTTTGCTGAAGGAAATGCTGATTTATTCGACCCCGCTGGCAGTGGCCTCCGTATGTTTTATGATCAACGAACGGGCGGATGTGGCCATCCTTAAGTTCTTGCTCCCGGTTGATGAAGCCGATGCCCAAGCCGGTGTATATGCCGCGGTATATAAGTTGGCCATCATCATGAACATTTTTATCCAAGCATTCCGTTTTGCCGCCGAACCATTTTTCTTTTCGCTGGAAAAGGAAAAAGATTCCAAAGAGGTATATGCCCGTATCCTCAATTATTTTACTGTTTTCTGTCTGTTGATTTTCCTCACCGTTACCTTATTTATTAATGAGTTCAAGCTTTTGCTCAGGAACCATGAATATTGGGCAGGGTTACATATTGTTCCTATTCTGTTGATGGCGAATTTATTTAGTGGCATATATCAAAACCTGAGCATGTGGTACAAACTTTCCGGACGCACGTTGTTCGGCATGTGGTTTTCTGTATTCGGTGCCGGACTCACTATCGGACTCAACTTTCTCCTGATTCCATTTTTTGGATATGAAGGTTCGGCTTGGGCCACGTTAGGTTGTTACTTTTCTATGAGTGTCATCTCCTATATCATCGGGCAGCGCAACTATTTCATTCCGTACCAAACACTCAAAATCGGATTTTATATTTTGGTGGCGGTATGTATCTATTGCGTCAATCTATTTATCCCCAAATATTCGTTGGCCATGGAAATATTGACGGGAATGGCATCCCTTGTCTTTTTTGTCATATTATTTGTCCGCAACGAACCTGACATCAAAACTATCGTATCAAAATATTATGCAAAACTTAAACGTTAAGGTCATCAACCGCTCCAAGCATGCTTTGCCACATTATGCGACAGATTTATCTGCCGGGATGGATTTAAAGGCCAATCTAGAAGATGGTATCATTCTCCAACCGGGAGAAAGGGCCTTGATTCCTACCGGTATTTTCATTGAATTACCTGCCGGGTTCGAAGCCCAAGTCCGTCCTCGCAGTGGATTATCGTTGAAACATGGGGTAACCGTACTCAACGCGCCCGGCACCATAGATGCAGATTATCGGGGAGAAGTGGGTGTTATCTTGATTAATTTGGGAGAAAAAGCTTTTGCAGTAGAAGATGGGGAGCGCGTAGCCCAATTGGTGGTGGCTCCCTATATACAGGTAAAATGGGACCAGTCCGAAACATTGGGGGAGACCGAACGTGGCACTGGCGGATTTGGCTCTACCGGAAAAAATTAATTATAAATTTTCAACACATACCCGTCAAATGATGTGTTGTATTGGTACAATGGAAAAGTAGCCGGGGCTTTGTTTACTTGACCGTTCAGTAACAACCATTGGCTATGGCATACGTCGCAATCGAGGAATAACTGCGAGTCATCGGGGCGTGTGGCGCTGTTTACGTCGTACACATCCTTCGTGCATTGCAGGTCGAAAGCAAAGATTTGATCGTCGGTAGCCCTAACGGCAATAACGCCGCCTACCCCTTCTTCAGGCAATATAAGGAAACCGCCGATACCGAACAGTGCATTATATTGCGGATTAGATAAGGTAAGGGAGCGGTTAATGGGTACATAGGGGATGGGCGAGTTGCCCGTATCCTTACAAGATACGAAAACTGTAACCAAAATAAATACCACCCATATGCCGCGCATTCTTTCCATAATTATATTTCTGTACACAAAATTCGTTCTTTTGCGTTAGTTTTATAGTTCAAAGATAAAACTAAACGTAATGAAGCGCATTATCTTGTACTTGTTGGTGTTTTTGTTTCTAGCCATAATGCCTAGAATCTCTTTTGCCCAAAAAGCCTCCCAGATAAAAAGGGAGGTAAAGATCCAGAGGAAACAAAACGCCAAAGCATCCAAGCGTGCCGCCAAGTATGGTAAAAAGAGGCATATGTCCATCCAAGATAAAGCCACGCGCAAAAGAATGAAGAAAAATTTGCAGGATGCAAAGAAACGTCATAAGGGCATGAACCGATAAATGCCCATTTCTGTAACTGTTAGTGATGTCTAATCTGCTGATTTTAAATAAATTTCATAATCATTAATCTTTTTTTTAGTAAAAACTATACTTCTTAGATTAAAAATTTGTCATTTTTCTTATGGATGGATAGTGGGAAATTTGGTTTGTTATAATACCATACCGCTATGAATTCACTTCAAATCCCAGCTCTGAAAAAAAATCAAGGAAACCCTTCCTACCATTTTTTGATTGATTGCCCGTTTAATATTTCTCTGGGGAGAAATATTGTATTAAAGTTAAATTTTAACACATGGCGTTTCCTATTACATATTTACCTTACATTTTTGGACGATAGACGAAAACGAATGTTCAGATAGTGAAGGTGATAAGGTATACTTAACTTAGATTTAACGTATGATGAATGCCATGTTTTGGATGACAAACAGAAGAAATCTGGCGACAAACGAGAAAAAATGTCAAAAGTTGTACCTAAAAATGCCATTACCTTTGGTATCGTGGAGCTATAATGGGTGTTGGCGTACCCCCAAAAGTAGCTGATGTTTAACAAATGCTTGAGATTCAGCAAGATTTAAATAATCCTTAAGGGTTTGTTAAAGTACATCAAATAACTATTTTTACGCCCTTGTTGAAAAACGTGTTCATATCAAACGCAAATTGTATGATGAAAAAATTACTCATGGCATTTTTAGGCCTCATTCTCTCTCTGGGAACGGCTTATAGCCAAGGTAACTCGGGAGAGTTGAGAGGCATCGTGAAAGACGGTGCAGGTGAGCCAATACCATTCGCCAACGTGGCGCTGTATTCTGGTTCACAGTTGATTACCGGAGGCGTGGCAGATATTGATGGTTACTATTCCATTAAGCCAATCACGGTAGGTACCTATGATTTAGTCGCTAAATCATTAGGACTTCCAGACAAAAAAATCAATGGAATCAATATACAAGGTTCCAAAACTATTGTATTGGACATTTCGATGGAAAGCGAAGGAAGTGGTGTACAACTGACCGGTTTTACCTATAGGGAACCTACGATTTCCAAAGACCAGACGGTGCAATCGCAATCCTTTAATAGAACGGATCTCTTAAAGCTACCGACGCGTGATGCCTTTAGTGCAGCGAAATTAGTCGGTGGTGCCAACGGACGTGAAGGCGAGTTATCATTACGTGGTTCACGTGGTGGTGCCTTGGTTTTTATCGATGGTGTAAAGGTTCGTGGTGGTGCCGGCATTCCACAGCAGGCTATCCAGGAGGTTCAGGTAATCCTTGGTGGTGTACCGTCCGATATGGGTGATGCCACAGGTGGTATCATCAACCTACAGACAAAAGGTGTAACCAACCTTTGGTTTGGTAGCGTTGAGGGTCGTACTTCCCAATTTTTGGATGGGTTCGGTAACCATTTGTTCCAAGCCACAGTGGGTGGTCCGTTGGTTGGGAAAAAAATACGTGGAGAAGACGGTCAATTCGTAAAAGATAAAAACGGCAAATATGAAAAAACGCCGATCGTAGGTTTCCTATTATCCGGTGAGGCCGAATATTTTAAAGACCCACGCCCGTCGCGTAATGGTTTTTATGTAGTGAAAGACGAAGTGCGCGAAGCATTGCTGGCGGATCCACTACGCAGGATTGGTACGGGTACTTTTTACAACTCGGAATATCTTCGCCAATCTGATTTTGAAAGAGTAAAAGCGCGCAGAAATTCTGCACAATGGAATGCCCGTGGTTTGGCCAAATTAGATTTTGCCATCTCAAAAAATACCCAATTTACCGTAGGTGCTAACGGAAACTTCCAAAAAGGTACTGGCGGCGGCGGCGGAGTTGGATATTCAGCACATCCGATGAACTACCAAAATGCAGGGGTAACTACCAGTTACGACTTAAACATTTACGGAAAATTCGTTCAACGTTTCTCAAACTCTGACGAAAAAGAAGGAAAGAAATCTACCGTAAAGAATGCATATATCCAATTACAGGTTGATTATTCCAAGGCACATGCCAAACGTCAGGATCCCAATCATCGTGATGAGTTGTTCCGCTACGGATATGTAGGTAAGTTCGATGTAGAACGTGCTCCAATGTATGCCATGGGTGTAGATGATTCTACCCAGATGGAAACAAACCTTTTCACCGGTTACAGGGATACATTGGTAAGATTTACCCCTTCTGATTATAACCCGGAGTTAACGGCTTATACCAACGATGTATACAGGTTATCTCCAAATCCTGACGGAATTTATGACAACTTTGAGAATCTACGACTTTTCCAAGGCCTAAGGAATGGAGACCAACCAGGTTCTGCCTATACCATTTGGGATAATCCGGGCGGTTTTTATAACAATTATGGATATTCTGACAATAACCAGTTCCGTGCCATCGGTATGGGAGCTTTGGACATCGGCAAACACTCCATCAAGATTGGTTTTGAGTTTGAGCAACGTCGTGATAACTATTATAACATTAATCCCGGCAGTCTTTGGACCGTTGGTCGTCAATTGGTGAACGGTCATATTGCCGAGTACGATTTTAGCACTCCGCTCTTGGTGTATGGGGAAGACGGTGTGTTCCGTGATACCATCAATTATAACAGACTGTATTCTGCAGAAGGCCATAGCAACTTTGACAAAAATTTACGCGAAAAGTTGGGCATAAGCCAAACAGGTCTTGACTATATCAACTTTGATGCATACGACCCAAGTACATATTCATTAGATATGTTTAGTGCCGACGAGTTACTGAATAACGGTGCTAACATGGTGAACTATTTCGGTTATGATGTATATGGAAAAAAATTGAGAGGCGGATGGAGCTTGGAAGATTTCTTCAACAAGAAAGATGAAAGCGGACAATTTAGCCGTAACATCGGAGCTTTCCAGCCTGTATATATCGCCGGTTATATCATGGATAAATTTGCTTTCCGCGATTTGTTCTTTAACGTGGGTGTCCGTGTAGATCGCTACGATGCCAACCAACGAGTGTTGAAAGATCCATACTCATTATATGCCACACGTACCCGTGGAGAGGTGTCCGGTGACCATCCATCTAATATTGGTAACAACTACAGCGTTTACGTTAGCGATATGACATCGGCCACACCGAATATCTTGGGATACCGTAACGGCGATGTATGGTATAATGCGTCAGGACAGGAAATCAATGACTTGACCGTATTGAATACGTCGAGTGGCCGGGTTCAGCCTTATTTGGTGAACGCCAATGAAAGCGTAAGCAGCGGAAACTTCAACGTAAGTTCATCTTTTAATGATTACAAACCGCAAATTAACGTGATGCCACGTGTCGCCTTCTCGTTCCCGATTTCGGATCAGGCTATCTTTACTGCACACTACGATGTATTGGTTCAGCGTCCATTGGGTGGCGGCCAAAACGGCGGATCGTTAAATATGATGAACCCGTTGGATTATTTCTATTGGGGAAATATATCGTATAACGACGGAACCAGAATCTTCAACAACCCAGCGTTACGTCCTGAGAAAACCATCGATTTCTCTTTGGGATTCCAACAATCATTGGGTGAGGCATCTTCCATCAAATTTGTGGCATACTACCGCGAAATCCGCGACCAAATTCAAGTTACCCGTGTAAACCAAGCTTATCCTGCGGATTACTTTACATACAAAAACATTGACTTTGGTACCACCAAAGGTTTAACGTTGACTTACGATTTACGTCGTATCAAAAACGTACGCTTAACGGCCAGCTATACACTACAGTTTGCTGATGGTACCGGTGCCGATAACACTTCGGCCTTCAACTTGGTAAACTACGGTCAGCCAAACCTTCGTGTACTTATTCCTTTAAATATGGACCAACGCCACCAATTCAATGCTTATTTTGACTTTGGATATGGCGAAGGAGCCGATTACAACGGACCAAGAGTCAAAGGCAAAAACGGTAAAAAAGATATCGAAATCTTCTCCAATGCAGGTATTACAGCCACATTATACGGAGGTTCGGGTTTCCCTTATAGCCGTAGCAGTACCATCGTGTCAGAGTCTGCCTCCAGTGAGTTTAGCAGACCCGTAATGGAAGGTTCCATCAACGGTTCCCGTTTGCCATGGCAGTTCAACGCGGATATCCGTGTATACAAATCATTCAATGTGTTCTTTGGTAAAAAAGATGAAGCAAAAGACAAACGTAAATCCATGAACATGGAAGTTTATCTTCAGGTGTTGAACATCTTTAACTTCAAAAATGTGGTTGGAGTATATCGTTACTCGGGTAATGCTGATGACGATGGATTCTTGATCGATCCACAAACTCAGGCATCCATCAATAACCGTGTTCCGGATTCAGAATCATTCCGCGAATTATATGCGATGAAGGTTGCCAACCCATATAACTATGCCCAGCCTAGAAGAATCAGATTGGGATTATTGGTAAACTTCTAAAAACCATTAAAAAATTTAAGAAAATGAAAAGGTCAATCATTATAACTTCACTTACCATAGCCATGTTGGCTCAGGTAGGCTCCGTGAAGGCCTACAAAGCCCCGGACGGTAAATCCGGTGGGGATGGGTCAAACAAATCTTTGGCTGCCGGATGTTTGAATCCAGAAAGCTCTATGGTGCTGGATTTGAATAACGTACGTACCACCATCTACTCCGGTGGTGATATGTGGTGGGATCTAAAGTCCTTCGCCCGTTATGAAATTCCCAAAGGTTCCGGCAAGCATTCCTTGTATTTGGGTAGCCTTTGGATTGGTGGTACAGACGTAAACGGCTTGTTAAAAGTAGCCGCCCAGCGTTACCGGGCCAACGGTCCTGATTTTTACACCGGCCCATTGGATACCTTGGGTACGGCAGAGATTGATGCCGCTACATGTAACGAGTTCGATAAGATTTGGAAAATTTCCAGATCTGAAGTGGCACTTCACCGCTTTTGTAAAACTCCGGGAAATTCAACAAACATAAACTGTCAAGGTTACCAAACGCCGGAGTCAATCAAAAACTGGCCAGCCATTACTTACAGACAAAACGATTTGATCGGTGGGTTGCCCAGCGTACAGTATTTCTATGCACCGTTTATAGATGAAGACGGCGATATGAATTACGATCCGGAGGCGGGTGACTATCCGGCTTATGATTTGGATAATGAGGTCGATTGTCAAATAGATCGTACGCCTTATTTATATGGTGACCAAACCTTATATTGGATTTTCAACGATAAGGGAAATATCCACTATGAAACCCAATCCACGCCGATTGGTATGGAAATCCGTGCACAGGCATTCGCCTTCAATACAAATGATGAGGTTAATAACATGACCTTTTATAACTACGAGTTGATCAACCGTGGTACTACCACACTATTCAACTGTTATTTTGGTGTAAATACAGATGCAGACTTAGGTTATGCAGCCGATGATTATGTAGGTTGTGACGTAGTTCGTGGGTTTGGTTATGTATATAATGGAGATGCCATTGATGCACAGGGATCAAGCCCGGCTCCAGATCAGTACGGTGCAAATCCACCGGCGGTAGGTATCGACTTTTTTGAAGGTCCATATGCCGATCCAAACAACCAGGCAGATGCTTTTGTCGCAGGAGATCCGGAGACATGGTTAGCAATTAACGGTGTGGGCTATGGCGATACCATCAAGGATAACGAGCGTATCGGTATGCGTCGTTTTGTATACTATAGCAATGCGAGTGGTCCAACGGGTGACCCTGAGGTTGGTAAAGGGATTCAATATTACAATTACCTACGTGGATACTGGAAGAATAACCAGCGTATGGAGTTTGGTGGGTCAGGATTTACTGGAGCTCAGGGTGTTGTGGATGGATTATTTGCCGATTTCATGTTCCCGGGTGATTCCGATCCGTTAAACTGGGGAATTGGAGGAGCGCCCGCGCCATTCGAATGGACCCAACAAAAGCCATGTCCTCTTTGTCCTCAAGCTGCCCCGGCCGATCAAAGGTTTGTGCAGTCTGCCGGTCCATTTACTTTATTGCCGGGTGCCGTAAACGACATCACCACAGGTGCGGTTTGGGCCAGGGCATTCTCCGGTAATCCATTTGAATCTGTATTATTGGTTCGTAAAGCCGATGATAAAGCGCAACAATTATTCGAAAACTGTTTCCGCTTATTGGATGGTCCGGATGCTCCGGATGTTTATATCCAAGAATTGGATAGGGAGTTGATCCTTTATTGGACCAATACCCAATTAAGCAATAACTACCTGAACCGTTACGAAGAATTGGATTACTCCATCGATACTTCGGTGGCGGTAACCGAAGAATCCCGTAAATATAAATTTGAAGGTTATTTGGTTTACCAAGTCATCAACGACGAAATCGGTTCAGACGAACGTCATGACCTAAGTAAAGCCCGCTTAATCGGTCAATATGATTTGCAAAACTACGAAGGTACCGGAACGGCTAATCCGATCGGTACATTGGTAAATTATACGCCTGACCAAATGTTAGGATATAACGTGGCCCAACTGGAAGTGCAAGGTGCTAACCAAGGTATCGCACAATCTATCCGAGTTACCGAGGATGCATTTGCTTCGGGAACCGATAAACGCTTGGTAAACAACAAGAATTATTATTTCTTGGTAATTGCTTATGGTTACAATAACTATAAAAAATACGACCAAAACGATCCGCAATCGCTGGACGGACAGAAGAAACCGTTTATTTCCAGTAGGAAAAGTTCTACCGGTGAGATTATTACCTATGCAGCCATTCCTCACATCACTGCTTCTGAATCGGGTGGTACTATCCTGAATTCATTCTATGGTGATGGTCCTGAGATTACACGTATTGAAGGAAACGGAAACGGTGGAAGAAATATGGATTTGACACAAGAGTCTGTAAATACGATTTTACAACCGCCATATTTTATGGAGCAGCCGGTATACCAAAGGGCAAGAGGCCCGATTGAGGTAAAGGTCGTTGATCCAATTTCATTGAAAAAAGGCACTTACTATGTAGCTATAGACGGACCGGCTAGCCCTACGAGTATGGCTACCATGGATATCACAAGCCGTTGGGCTTTGTTGAACGAGAACTTCGATACTTTGGTTGTTTCCGATGCCGACATATCGGTAGGATCTGAACAAATATTATTTGACCAAGAAGGAAACTTCACCGGATTATCAGTTACCGTGAAACAGGTCCAACAGCCGGGCGATAACCGTCAAACCAATAATGGTTTTATTGAGGCGACGCTTGAAATTTCCAATCCGTCGAATGTATATATGGGCTTCATCCCAGATAACGACGTGATTCCGGCATTAAACTGGATATTGAGTGGTAGCCAAACCATAGATGCACCTATCGATTTACCTTTTGACCCAGACCAGGTATATGAAAGGATTACATTGGGTTCTGGTGGAGGATTAGCTCCATACAGAATGACTTCCAGTGCAAAAGATGGTCCGTCATGGGCTGGTGTGATTACCCTTCCGGCCGCTCGTGTTGACTTTATACAAAGCGTGGATCTGGTATTGACGCCGGATAAGAGCAAATGGACACGTGTTCCGGTTCTGGAAACAGACTCGATTGAAAACTTCTCTTACGTACACCCAGATCTGGCATCTGCCAAACCAAGGAAAATGGATTTGCGTAGAAGCCCATCCGTTGATAAGGAAGGTAGATATGCTACGGTAGATGGAACAGCGACAGGAGCATTGTTGACTTCGGCAAGCTCTAATCCGGAAGATGCAAACTTCATCAGTGAATGGGGTATGGGTTGGTTCCCTGGGTATGCCATCTCCGTAGAAACTGGCGAGCGCTTAAACATGGCATTTGGAGAAGATTCGTATTTGGCCCAAGCCAACGGAAGGGACATGTTGTTCAATCCAACGGGAATTGATCCTAATTCTACTACTGGAGATATAGGCAATATCATCACACCGTTTGGGGATGCCATTCTTGGAGGTAAGCACTTTATATACATATTCGGAAGCAACCAAAGTTTCGGTAGCTTGTATACTGCCACCCCAAGGTATGACCAAGGCGTATTTGCCATGAGTATTCTGAAAACGAATAATGGTAGACCGGTGGATAATGATAAACGTCAGTTTATCCGTGGTGCCATGTGGACCGGTATGCCAGTATCTATCATTGGTTCTCCATGGTTGTCCGAAGAGTTGAAGGTAAGAATGCGTGTAACCAAGCCATACATGAGGTTCCAAAATTATCAGAATGAAGCTGTAGCGGCACCGATCAATGATAATAAACCGCTGTACAAATTCTCCTTGGATGGTCTTGCGCCAACCATCGGGGATGTGTCGACTGCCAGATCTGCGATGGACTTGATCAATGTTGTTCCGAATCCGTACTATGCTTATTCGGCATACGAAACAAACCAGTTGGACAACCGAATTAAGATCACAAACTTGCCTGTAGAATGTACCATCACGATTTACAATATTTCAGGTTCACTCATCCGTCGCTTTACGAAAAGTGATAACCGGATTACTTCGGTTGATTGGGATTTGAAAAACTTTGCCAACATTCCTATTTCAAGTGGTATTTATATCATTCACATAAAAGCACCGGGAATAGGGGAGAGAGTAATTAAATGGTTTGGTGTTCTTAGGCCTACCGATATTTCTGACTTCTAAAAAACACATGGTATTAAAGATTGAGTTATGAAAAGAATTTTTAGAACATCATATTTCCTAGGGGCCATGTTGGTTACCAGTAGCATGTTTGCCGGGAACGGTGACCGTGCAGGACAAGCTGGCGCAACCCACCTGCTCATTAATCCATGGGCCAGAAGTTCTGCTTGGGGCGGAGCCGGTTCAGCCAACGAAAGAGGTCTTGAGGGGCAATTCATGAACCCGGCAGGTCTTGCGCATGCCAAAAAAACGGAGGTACTGTTTACGCATACCCGCTGGTTAGAAGGTTCTGGTATTTCCATCAATGCTGCTGGTTTGGCCCAACGCGTTGGTAAGAACGACGTAATCGGATTAAGTGTTACGGCAATGTCTTTTGGAGAAGCTGCAATTACCACGGTCGATAAACCGGAAGGCACGGGAGCTACTTATTCCCCACGCTTTTTGAATATTGGCTTGTCTTACGCTCGTGCATTTTCTGATAAAATCAGTGGAGGTATCAATGTGAGGATCATCAATGAAGCCATCGACAACGTCAGTGCTACCGGTTTTGCCATCGACGCCGGGGTCCAATACCAAGCTACTTTGGGTAAAGGGCCTTTAAAGAAGGATAACTTCGTATTCGGTATCGCCTTGAAAAACATCGGACCCCGTATGAAGTATAATGGGGATGGTTTGAACTCAAAAGTCAATTTACCGAACGGTGCCGCACTTACCCAATCTCAGCGTGCCGCCGATTATGAGATGCCGGCTTTGCTGAACATCGGTGTAATGTACCGTGTTCGTTTTGCACAGGATCATAAAATTACGCCGGCGGTTAACGTAGCCATCAACTCGTTTACACGTGACCAGTATGTGGTAGGTCTTGAGTATTCTTGGAGAGAAATATTATTGCTTCGTGGAGGTTATACTTTCGAGAATGGAATATTCGACAAAAACAGGGATGCATTAAATACCAATTTGTTGAATGCATTCACTGGGCCATCTTGTGGTGCCTCTGTTGACATTCCTTTAAGCAAAGGCGCCAAAGTGAAGGAGGATAGCAAGGTGCAACCACGTTTTGGTATTGATTATTCATTCCGTGCCACTTACAACTTCCAAGGCGTGCATAGTATCGGTGCCCGTATCACGTTGTAGTTTTATCGGTATTGTAAAAAGTATTATCTTTGTATCATATATTGAACAAAAGGCCCAAAAGGCCTTTTGTTCGTTTTTAAGAATAACCGTAAATTCAAATCTGAATGAGCAAGATCACATATATGACCCAAGAAGGGTACGATAAAATGCGTAATGAAATGGAGCACTTGATTGCCGTTGAGCGACCAAGAATTTCCCAGCAGATTGCTGAAGCGCGTGACAAAGGTGACCTTTCCGAAAATGCAGAATATGATGCCGCGAAAGAAGCACAAGGTCTTTTGGAGTTGCGTATTTCCAAAATGCAGGCTGCTGTGCGTAATTCACGCGTGATAGAGGCTGGGCAAATCGATACTGATAAGGTTTATCTTCTGTCTAAGGTGAAGATTAAAAACCTCACCAATAATATGGTGATGGAATATATGCTGGTTTCTGAAAACGAATCCAATCTGAAAGAAGGTAAAATGTCCGTGGAATCTCCCATTGCTAAAGGTTTATTAGGTAAAGTGTTAGGCGATATTGCCGAAGTGACCGTTCCTTCGGGCGTCATCAAATTCGAAATCCTTGAAATCGGTCGATAACCACCCATGAGCACTTTATTCACCAAAATCATCAACCGCGAAATCTCGGCTTATATCGTGGCCGAAGATGAACATAATATCGCTTTTTTGGATGTATATCCATTGGCGATGGGACATATACTCTGTGTCCCTAAAAAGGAAACGGATTATATTTTTGACCTTCCCGCAGATCAATTTATTGGTTTGCATCTCTTCTCGCAAAAAGTAGCCAAGGCATTAGAGTCAGTGGTGGAATGTAAGCGTATCGGTGTTGCCGTTATCGGACTGGAAGTTCCACATGCACATATTCATCTGATTCCTCTCCAAACGGTTCAGGATATCAATTTTTCAAAACCAAAATTGAGTCCTGAAAAGGGCGATATGATTGACATGGCAGAAAAAATTCAACTGGCCTATAGAAGTTTATAATATTTGGTAAAAAGAAAAGGCCCATCAGTTATTTGATGGGCCTTTTCTTTTATGCCTGAATGAGATTTCTTAATATTTGCAGACCTTCTTTTTCATCGGTATTGCCTTGACGGATGGTGCGTTCCAATACTTCGTCCATAATCACGTCTTGCTTTTCTCCCTCAGATTTGGCGTAATGATACGGTGTATCCGTAAAAGTGACCATGGTATATAATGGGATCCACTTTTCGGGGAAATGCTCGTGAGCCAAACGCTCTATTTTTTTACGGAACAAAAATTCTGGATCTGCCGTCAAATCCCGCATCTCCACAAAATTTCGCATCGCCAGGTCGGCAATGGCAGCCCCGTCGGCTTGGCGGATTTTTGCAAACTGAGGAATCACCTTTTCAAAATTCATCTTGTTTTCATCTAGCATACGTAATAGGATGCTGCAATCCTCAAAACCGGCATTCATGCCTTGGCCGTAAAAAGGCACAATGGCATGTGCGGCATCACCCATCAACAATACATTGTTTCCGTTGTTCCACGGTTTACATTTCACCATCATCAACGATGAAGTAGGATTAACCTTGAATTGCTCCCGATAATCGGGAACCAACGGAATCAAATCAGGAAAATAGGTTTCGAAGAATTGATCGATTTCGGTATCGGTCCTGATTTTTTCAAAAGAATGTTGCCCTTCCCAGCCTAAAAATAGCGTACATGTAAACGTGGCATCGGGATTGGGTAACGCAATCATCATGAACTCGCCGCGCGGCCATATGTGTAACGTATTTACGTCCATCTGATGTTTCCCGTCCACCGGTTGCATGTTTAATTCTTTGTAACCATGTTCGATGTACGTTTGGGAATAAGAAAACCTATCTGTATGGTTTAGCTTATTACGAATGGCGGAATAGGCTCCATCGCAACCAAAAAGTATGTCATATTCTAATTCGGAACCTATTCCCGTTTCTTCATTTTTTAAATGAAGTTTCTTGTTTTCCAGGTCTACTTGTGTAATGCGTTCGGAAAAGCGAATGGTGACATCGGAATCATTTTCTGCCTTACTCAACAGCAATTTATTCAACTCTCCACGTGATACGGAAAAGATGGCTTCGTTGTCTTTTCCATAAGGTTGGCGGGTCAGGTTTCCTTCCTTGTCGTGCATCGTACGTACATACATGGGAATGCCGAATGCTTTTACGTCTTCCGTCAATCCGCAGAGCGACAAGGCGCCCCAGCCACGGTGGGATAAAGCCAGGTTAATGCTTCTTCCAGCCGAAATTTTTACCTTCCGCATGTCGGGTCGGCGTTCCACCACGGTAATTTTATATCCTTTTTGTCCGAGTAAGGTAGCCCATAACGAACCAACCAAACCGGCACCGGCAATCACGATATGCTGCATAAACTTGCTTTCACTTTTATTCGGCTAAGGTAAAAAGCTTTCCAAAGAAATCATCTGATAAAAATCATCTATATAAAACCCTTATTAGGTAAGGATTTTGAAAGTTTTTTGCGAAAATTCGCTAATAAATTTGGAGGAATACATTTTTTTATATTTAATTTGCATCACAATCGGTTCCTAAAAGTGCCGATTTATTCAGACGAGATGAGAGAACAGGCTCTTTGATTCTCGGGCAACCTGCCAAATGTTTTGATAAGGTGCCAACCTGCTCCAAAAGGAGACCAATAAATCGCATAAGAATGAAACAGGGAACAAATCACATCGACAAAATTTTTAGGAAGAACACTTCCAACGTTTACACAACAGTTTCTTGTTGTTGTATGTGCTGTTGTTGCTAAACAACACACTTTTCCCATTTCCGGATTTTTAGTGTAGTTGCGTTCATGCCAGTATTGGTTTGCGCTGTCATCGTTTATCCATTCCCATCATTATAAATTTAAAAATCAGAAAAATCATGTCACAAAATTTGCGTTTCGAAACATTACAATTGCATGCGGGCCAAGAAGTTGATCCAACAACCGGTTCACGTGCCGTCCCCATTTACCAAACTACGTCTTATGTATTTAAAAGTGCCGAGCATGCGGCCAAACTCTTTGGTTTGCAGGAGTTCGGAAATATTTACAGCCGCATCATGAACC